>Ga0123352_10008106_pt1 | contig 16327 bp, 10 predicted proteins | sample TergutLab28metaG_FD_89700 | JGI IMG/M metagenome (GOLD analysis project Ga0123352, IMG submission 89700) | Labiotermes labralis P1 segment gut microbial communities from Petit-Saut dam, French Guiana - Lab288 P1 | ecosystem: Host-associated > Arthropoda: Insects > Digestive system > Gut ... | reverse complement strand
CCATCCTAATATTATCCACCCATTTACGTCTAGGTCTCCCCAGTGGTCTCTTTCCCTCCGGTTTCCCCACCAAGACCCTATACGCCCCCCTCTCCTCCCCCATATGCGCCACATGCCCAGCCCCTCTCATTCTTCTCGATTTTATCACCCGCACAGTATGGGTGAGGAGTACAGATCACTTAGCTCCTCGTCATGCAGTCTCCTCCATTCCCCCGTTACCTCGTCCCTCCTATGTCTTAAATCACTGCCATGAATTATTTCTTTGATAATAATTAACGTGTGACACAATCAGTAGAAACGGTTCTGACTAAACTCCGAGTTCCGTGTTGAAACAGGAAGGTCGCCCGACGGCCTCATACGTAGGTCAGCCACACCATTAGTGTAAATGTATGCGGTGTTCCTCTCAGTGTGTTTGTGTACGCTCAATGAACAGAGAAGTCAATGCTGATTCGAGGGAAAAGGGAGGAGGGTACGAGAATCAGCACAAGGGTGTGAGGTTGAAGTCTCCTCACATACTGTAACATCAAACGCCCCTGGCACTGTAGCATTCCCTAGACTGACTTTATCCCTTCCTTTAGATCGAACGGCAGAACGGAACAGTTCTTGGCCAACAACAGAGTAGGAGTAATTTTATTGTTTGTTGAAGAGACTAACACATTTAAGTAACCGAAGTTTATCTTAAATTATGGTATTGTTTTAAAAAAATCTTTTCTTAAAAAACACTTTCCTAAAATGGCACATGCATACATATTTGCATATTTGCATATCAACTTTCTTCTGGTTTTATGCACTTTTAATAATTATATTACAGTCTGTATAATAAGGCTGACGAAAAAATTATGTCAAGAAAGAAGCGCGCACTGGCAACAACCAAGAACCTGCTGAGAAACATAAAATTGTGTTCTACACAGCATATTTGGGGACCGAGGTGGCACATTAGTTAAGGTGCTGTGCTACAAATTGGAAGGTCGCTGGTTCGATTCCAGATGGTTTCATTGGAATTTTTCCTTCCGATCGCACTATGGCCATGGGGTCGACTCAGCCTCTAATAGAAGTGAGTACCAGGAGCATTTCCTGGGGTAAAGGCGGCCGGTGCGTAAGGCTGACAACCTTACCACCATCCTGTGACGTTGTCATGTAATCTGGGAACCTTAACTTCCTGGAACCCTCTGGGCCACTCCAGGCCTCTAACGGAACTGCTTTTCCTTTACCTTTACCCAGTGTATTTAATTCAATGATTCGTGGAATGAAGAAGATTCAACGCATTTATTTAATAAACGTTATGGTATTTGCCTTACATGTATTTTAATTAATGATTATTTAATTAACTGTATATCATGACAATTAAGCGTTTGGTCGGTGACTGTGTCGTGATGCAACATCTTTTGGTCACCAAAATTTCGGAAGCCCCAGTATATATATATTCAGCACTTCCTGAAGATGGAAACAGTATGTTCGTTCAAGGCCTTGATAACCAACTAGCAGGCTAAAAGGTGCTATATATCAGACCATAAACTGTAAATCTTCAGCAACGTTTAAATTTTGTATTTCGTAGAAAATTCGGGGTATTAAAAATGGTATTGTTATATTTCTCTGAAAGTTCAGTCAAATTTTCATTTCGCCCATTCATGTTACACGTCATGACCAATTCAGTGTACGTATTTTAGTAATTCAGATGTAGCAGTTTCGGAGGACAATTATTATTTTCTGAGCTGTAACAACGTGCAGTGTAGTAGTTGGGTAAAGGCGTGTAAGATGAACTTCCAGCCTCCACTCTAAACTTCTGTAAGTGTAGATAGATTCATGACAACAAAAATTTCGGTTTACCTGCTACCCCATCTTCAAGTTAGGAAAACATTTCGTGCCATTTGACAGAGGTTTCCTCTCCAATTCCTATTCCTTATATTTTCCCCATTTGTATCTTTTTCATTATTTTCTTATTTTTTCTTTTACTTTGTTTGTCCACTGTTGCTACATTTCTTTCTCTCATGTTTCTTAATTTTCTTCTCGAAATCTTCCCTTAGAAGTATCAGTTTTAAGGGTCAGTCGCTCCTATTTTCATCCCTGTTCCTACATAAATATAATATTTCTCACACGCAAGGCTTATTTTGCAACCCTGAAGACATAGGAGGTAAGATTCTCCGGTACTTTGGTCTTTATCTACCGATAAGTGGCATTACGTCAAATAATACTTTAACTTTCAGAGGTAAAATTTAAGGTCACGATACTGAAGAAAACCTGTTATATAGACAACTCGTAACCCTTTCAGTCTACGATACCGGCTTTCTACCTAAAGGCTCTCCAATATTCTTGGCATATCTATAGCACAATAAATCTCATCCTTACACCACCCACCATCTTCTACCGATCCTATATTTATCAGAATTATACCACCTGCTTGACGTCTGCCTCTCCTCCCCTGAACCATTTTCTCATCCATCACAAGTTTGCTGCTTTAGCGTCTTCCTTGGATCCGACTCACGCATGTATTGTTACCTGTACGTCTCGCGGATCTCACAAAACAAACACCAGACTTGGAAGTTTTCCATTGCCTTGTGCAGATTACAAATACTTACCTGTTTGTAAAGAACGGGCTATAGTACGTCAATGACACTGATATTAATTTGGCCCACCTTCGTCATACATTTCATTGCTTTCCAAAACATATGTGAGACTCCCAAAATAAAGTGGCATGAACAGCATTTGACAAAATTATCTAGCTTTTCTCATCCTCCATGCATATTACATGCCCTTCCCATCTCTTCAGATTTTATATAATAATCCTAATAATACTAAATGATCTGTACTAACTGTGAAGCTTTTAGTTACCCAGTCCATTAATCTGTCACTTCCTCCTTCCTTGGTCCAAATACTCTCAGCACGCTCTTCTCAGCACCCTCACCTTATATTCTTCCCCTAAAGTGACAGACTAAGTTTCACGACGGTACAGAATGACCGGTATATTTGCAACTAATTACAGCCAGTCTTGGAGTTTAGAGGCAGAAGGTAAGATCACAAATTCCGAAATACATATGTAATATAGGAGACATAAAAGTCAGTTACGATTTCAGCACAGACATAGAGTACAGGAGCATACTACATAGTTTACGCTGTTCTGCTTACTGTACTGGACAAGAAACCAACAGAAATATCAGTAACACTGTAATTAAAATTACAGGACCGGATATGCTAATCATTGTTGTTATATAAATATGATATAAGAGTGACTTTGACAACTATGTCTTCCAACTGAACACATTTCTATACCTGAGAAGCTGTAAGGTGTAAGTCAAATTTTATCTTATTTAAGATAATGATCATTTTTAGACTAATGTGTGATTTACTGCTGTTTAATTCTTGGTCCATCTAAAATAATACAGTATGTGGATTAACAAACATCCGTGTTGGAAAGAGATTGAAAGTCTAAGAAAAGTTATGTAGTATCTCAAATATGGTAAAACTGGTCGTAAGCCCTTTTGCTTCTCAGGTCCGGATTTGTAGATGTGTGAAATTCATTTGTTGCCTAGAATTACCTGATTACCGTCTAGGATCATACAGTAGTTTTCCATGTCAATGTCATACATGACACCCATGTATAGGGTAGGTAATCCTAGCGTCGTTTTAAGGAATTATATTTCAAAAGTAACAATAAAAGAGTGGGATAAGGATTCTCATCACATCCAAAGCAGTGCAGCGATACATGGGAATCGCTCTAACAGTCGTGCCTGAAATACGCAATAACCACAATGCGGAATAAATTTCACAACAGCATTGGGTTATCCGGTTAGGACAGCGGTAGGCAACAGGGAACAAAATAAAAGACACTGCAGCGTGCATTTATGTCACAAAAAAGCCGGCGAGATGGAGCGTACAGGTGAGATCCATTAGAAGAGAACGTGGGATGGTTTGTGAAAACTTTATGAATTCTGAAACTGATGGCCCGAGTGTGTTGAGCGAGTGGGGAAAATGTGGTTGGTAAAGTTTTGGTTCAATATTTCATTAGAACCATTGAGTCTGGGCTGCCAACACTTAGCACACCTCTCAATTATTCACCCACTTGTCCTTCATTACTAGCAGTAAACAGAGAGAGTGAGGTCCTCTTCCGGCTTCGCTCGGCGAAAGGGAAGGGGTAGAGGCGGGAGGAGGGAGGAGGGAGGGGGGCGTGTACCTGAAATTTGACAATAGGTCATGGAAGCTAATTCGGAGCTAAAGGAACAAAGCAGGAATCAAAAAAGAGGGGAGAAAGGAAATGGGAAAAGGCGGTAAAGAAATGGGGAATGAAGTAAAAAAAAACGTAAAGGAAGAATGTATTTTATTTTCTATAGTTTAGTGATGAATTGCAAAAATCCCGTACTTTGTGCTAACGAATACTGGGACAAATAGTCAACGATGAATCGGAAACGATAGCAGAGAAACGAAATTCGGCATCGTCTTTTTATGAATGCAGAGACTGAGGAAAAACACGAGAACGCATCTCAAAATATTCGATGTTCTGGCAGATATTCGAAACAGGAACCTTCCATACAATTATAAAATCCTATTGCTTCAGCAAACCTCAAACTGCATAACAACAGACTGCCGTTTATTTAGCGCACTTACGGCCTTTTTTTACATTTACGTCCCTAAACAATGTGCAGTAAATTACTCTACAAATTTTATCGGATATTTTCCCATGTCGAGTTTAAAGATATCCTTCCAGTCGTTTCGATAATGTAACCTACATATAAAATATTTCGGCACTGATACTAGTTCAGTGGGTGGACAAAATCTGCAAACAAGACCTTTTCTTACATTGTAAGACTGTATAATTAGCAGTTGAGGCACGGACTGCTGAATGCATGTTCTAGACTTGAGTACCTCAAAGCTGTGACACAAATAATACAGCCGAACCGGCTTGTAAAGACGTCGAGATTTACGAAACCTCGACCATAACGTCAGACATTCTGTGGTACCAACTAATTCCTCACTGTTAAACACAAAGTTAGACTCCTCGGTTAAAACTACACAAGTTTATAGCACCACAAAATTTTCAGTTCCTTTCATGACGTTATAAACGAGATCGACTGTACTAGCTTTTGTGACGAGTTGTCATTTAGAAATGTGCCAACGTTGCGGAGAAAACTCCGTTTCCATCTTTGGCGCACAGAGAAAAATCTATCATGATAAAGGAACTAACATGTACCTCCAAAAGTACGTAAATGTATACTAGGATAATCCAGACGGAATGTTCCTCAAGATTAATGTATGTCTCAGCAGATGAGGATGAAGAACTGTCGGACATTTGAAGGGAGTGCTAGGCGGGGAAATCCAAGGTCGAAATGGCCATTTCTTTGCATATATCAGTGTTTGCCAAAATTTGTGCTCGCGGACTCCTTTTAACTTTGGAAAAAAAAAAGCAGGAAACCTCGTGCCCTTACTGACGTAAATATAGTGTGTCCGGATGATAGATGTCCAAAATTAGAAATTTGTATCTCAGAGCTGATTTCAGATAGACACGAATATTTACCAGGAACACACGTGACGATGCATTGTGTAATTTGACCTTACTTAAACTGACTGTCGCTCGCTGCGTGGGTACAGGGAGTATCTTAAGCATATATCAATACGGTTAGAAGAAATAAACATATCGCCACTCAAAGAAATTCCTCGATTATTCCTTTAATCAAAATATAAGTATACTTCAAAGTAGCCATTACAGAAATGTATCCAAGGATCCACTGGGATCCACTGGCCTAGATACACAGGGGCAGGTAAAAGTACTGTCAAATTGGTGAAGTTTGTCTTGTGCTTAACCAAAGAACCTCACCATTATCATGTATAGAAGAATGGAGATAGAATTCTTTTTATTCTTAAAGATATTAGAAATTATGTAGTTAGCTCCACGCTCCGGCCTCTTTACCTGGGGAGGACCGTTCCTCATTCCATTTGTATAGGAGATTGGGTAGGCTCTAGAGCCTACATGGCCTGAAAAATATCTGCTCTGACCAGGAACCAAAGTACCAGTTCTCCTTGCAGCCACTTAGCTTACTCATGACACTGACTAACCCATCACATCTACAAGAGGAAGGGCGCTAAGAATAAATGAGTGGGAATCAAATTGCTTCCCGTCATATACGAAACGGTAATTCTAACAATTCGGCTTTATTATTTTCTTCCCCAGCACAGTGTAGAAAATCGTTTGATCCAGATTCCTGTATTTTAAAGACGCCCACATTGCAGTTATCGCTCTGTCTCGTCTTTCACCGGCGTTATATTTATCCATTCTTCCTTCACTTTGCTCTGCATTCTACTGCTTTTTCCTGCAGATGTATAATGCTCAGTTCTATTCTTATATCTAATGGCACTGTTGATAAGTGTGGAAACCAACGTGACAAACAACAGGTGAGCCTCAAGAAAACCTAGGCTTGTAAGAGATGAACGCATCCACCGGGCAGACACTCTGGCGTCTTGTCACGTATTGTGTGACTGATCCGGCATTCCCTATCTTTACCACTGACGTCAGAAACTGTGAAGGGTGGAGAAGAGATAAGAGACGCCCGTAAATCAGATGACAAGAGAAAACAGTGGAGTACTAGAGAGAGAGAGATGAAGTTTTGGGTGTTCCCGCAGGGGGAGAGTAAGGAGGGTGATGCTTCAGGGTCCAGCACATTTATCTTTCAAAGCTCTCGTCCACCTCTCCATCCCACGAGCGAGCCACTGAAAGCGTAAGATAGTTATCTCGTGTGGAAAGAATGGAGACATGTTGATGATGGAGACTAAAGGAAGTCAAGTCGTCTATGAGACAGTTTTACTGTTGTTAACACTTCGCAAGATTTCTTTCTAAGATTCAAACTTTTAAACACAGTGATAACTATATCCACCACGACCTTAACATCCCGAAAATATACATCACTCTCAGAGTGTATTTAAACACACGTATTTCTTATGATGATCACAAAAAACAGAAATAATTTCCCTAAAAAGAATTAACCATTTGGTCTTTACGATGGAAACACGATATGCTTTCATAGTGTCCAATGAATTCCATTACCAGCAATATCTACTAGCATATCCGCTGCCCAATCAATCTCTTTGATAAGTAAATGATCCTCACGTCATCTGTGAGGTGCTTCACACACACAATACAGCATTCGCAGTTCACAAGGTGACCATCCGGCCAATGAAACTCTACCGGCTCGAAGGTTACGAAGGTACGTGCTGCCTCTATCATCTATCACGAAGGTGGAAGCAGTGTGTGCCTCTGAAACTTTCGGAACTGTCTAGCCAAATACAGGCCATTATCTATTTATGAATAATTTAAAAATGATATCAGTAAATTCTTGACTTCAAACTTTCGCCGTGTTCAGAATATAGTGTGTTTTGTTTTGGGTAATTCCCCGGCGTCTCAAATTTATATTCCGACGTTTCGGACCACTCTATCTGTTCCATCTTCATAGGCAGGTGGATGAAGTGTGACTGGTGGACCAAGCCAAGCCAAGCCAAGCCAAGCCAAGCCAAAGTGTTAACTGGGGGATGTCGTCTTGCGCTTCGCGCAAGACGACATCCCCCTGTCTGTTAGTCATTCCTGCGTTTGACCGCATTGCTAGGCTCAGTAACATACACCTAAACTCTAACAGGGGATTATGCTTACGCTAAAGATTTTGAAGTCAGGCTGAGGGCCGTGACTGACCTTGCAAAGACTAGGGCCTAGGTTGCCCTGGACTGAGTATGGGAGTGATAAACGTTGGTTGGTTGGCTGTCTGGGTTCCGAGCTCAGACTGGCTCTGTCGCATAATGGTGTTTTGCGACGTTTGTCAGGCGCTTAGATGAAGCCGCCACGCCTGGTGGAAAGTAGTGCGGTCCGTGCCCCTACTTTGCATCGAACACCCTGGTATTTGCCTTAAACTGAGGAAAATCACGGAAAACCACAGTCAGGGTAACCGAATAGCGCTCGGCTGATTAGCGCCGAGCGCGATTCGTTTAGTCGACTTGGCCGTCGCGGGCGATGTCTTCGACTGGGCTGCTGTCCCCTGCCGCCCTTGGCTTACGCGTCAGGCGACGGGGTCAGCCCTCGGTCAGCTTAAGTATCTGCCGAGTTGCTGTATTAGGGGGTTCCCCACATCAGCTAAATTTGAGTCAAACCTCTCGGTCAGGGCTCTAATGTGGTCGGAAAACTGCGGAACGCCCAGATCCTCGTGTATCTGCCTGTTACTTACATACCAGGGGGCACCAGTAGCGAGGCAAAGACACTTGGATTATAACACCTGTGACCTCCGGATATGGGAGCGGGCAGCGGACCTCCATGCGGGGCACGCGTAGTCCATCAGGGGCAGGATGAGCTGCTTATATAGCAGGACTCCGTTCCTGACGGATAGATCGCTCTTCCTATTCAGGAGGGGCCCAGCATACCCATCCTTTGAGCAGTCCTCTACCTGACCTGGTCGATGTGAGACGACCAGTTGAGTCGTGTATCTAGGGTCACCCCCAGATAACGAGTAGTGTCGACCCATTCGATTGGTTCCCCGAAGAGTGTTACTGGTCAGGGCTGGATGAAGCGCCGTCCGGCACGCGCGAAGATTATCGCGGTGTTCTTAGAGATATTAATGTCTATTGTCCATTCACTCAACCACCGTTGATGGTCGTTGAGGTATGATTCCAGATAGCTGACAAGCAGTGTCGGCTTGCGGGAAGTGGCTATGATGACCGTGCCATCCACGTAGAGAGTCAACTCAACGTGGTGCGAGGGTGGGGGCCTGTCGTTGACAAACAGACTGAAGAGAACAGATGAGATCAATCCCCCCTGAGCTATCTCAGCCCGCATGCCTCGACGAGATAACGTGGCCCCCTGGAACGACGCTTCGAACGTCCGATCCCTGAGGTAGGATGAATTGTGTGGACTATGTAAGACGGGAAGTTGAGGAGTGTTGACTTGTACAGGAGGCCATCGATCCAGCCGATATCGAAGGTTTTGGCCACGTCCAGAAAAACTGCGCCGGTGAGCCTCTTTTCGCCGAAGTTCCTGGTTATCCTTTCAACGAGGCGGGTCAGCTGCAAGGACGTGCTATGCCTGGGTCTGAACCCAAACTGCTCGTCTCGCATCAGTCCGCGTTCATTTACTACATGTAAGATCCTAGCTAGTAGGATCTTTTCAAATAATTTACCAATCGTGTCCAAGATACTAATGGGCCGATAGGAAGAGAGCAGTGCTTGATCCTTCCCTGGTTTAAGGATAGAGATCACTTGAGAGTGCTTCCACGTTTGGGGAAAGTGATGGGTGTGGAGGACCGCGTTGAAGATACGGGCGAGGAGGGAAACCGCTTGCTTGGGAAGGCGCTTCAAAGCCCTGTTCGGTATACCGTTCGGGACCGGAGCCTTGCTGGCCGGCCGTCGGGACACGACCCGCACTCCCCTCCCCAGGCGTGGCGGCTTCACCTAAGCGCCTGACAAAGGTCGCATAACTCCAGTATGCAACAGCGCCAGTCTGGGCTCGGAACCCATACAGCCAACCAACCAAAGCTTATCCCTCCCATACTTAGTCCAGGGCAACCTACGCCCTAGTCTTTGGTACAATCAGTCAAGGCCCTCAGCCTGACTTCAAAATCGTTAGCGTAAACATAATCCCCTGTTAGAGTTTAGGTGTCTGTTACTGAGCCCAGCTATGCGGTCAAACGCAGGAATGGCTAACAGACAGGAGACTTCAACTTGCGTTTCGCGCATGTCTCTGCTTCCCAGTTAACACTTTGGCTTTGGTTTGGCTTTTTTTCTGCCAGTCACACTTCATCCACCTGCCTATGAAGATGGAACAGATAAAGTGTTCCGAAACGTCGGAATATAAAATTTAGACGCCGGTAAATTACCCAAAAGAAAACACACTATATGTAATAAATATTGATCTGCTTCTAGACTCGCTGAGAAACTGATAGCTTCTCAAGGATTATGGTACATGGAGCTAACCTTTTTTAGAAACTTTCCTTTTAACAAGCGTTTGTTATTCCCAGAACCTTCCGAAGTGCAATGTCATCTCTGATAGCACCTGCTGTGGGCAGCGAAATAACTAGAAAGTGTTTCGAATTTCTCTTGGCTCGTTTATAAACTCAACTGTCAAGATCACTGAAATAGTGAAAAAGTAATATGTAGATATCTGACTCAAAAAATGACAAGCACATCGCTCATGAAGCAGCAATCTGTCGTAACCCACCGATGCACAATTTGACAGGAGACAGAAAAAAACTTGACCGATCATCAATAGACCAAAATTTGAGCATGTTATGTTTTTATAAATATACAAGGACACACAATTTTTTTGTGGGCTCGACATTTTGATAGAAGGTGTTTTTGTGACCTAACTGGCTAGTAAGGTGGGAAAGTCATTTTGATGAATTGTGTGGGTTACGACATACTGTTGTTTCGTGAGTGCTGTTGATAGTGTATAATTATGATACTGCTTTGCTTTCATCTACGATGAAACATGAATTTTTAATTGTTACACAGCTTATATCGGTCTGCCAGTCACTGTTATTTCGTGCCGCTGATGTGTCAGCCATGTTTTTGGTGGTAACATTTACGATGTTATCAATAGTTCAAAAACTATAACGCCGAATGTTAGGACTAGAAACCACGTGATAGGAAACGATTATAGCCCTAGCTGGGCACTAATTGGGATTTTTTTTGTACTCACTGAAGAGAAACCTGAAGATTTTAACTGAACAGTTTGTGTCCTACTGAGATTAAGCCCGGCCATCTGTCAGAAGTTTTAGAGCTGTAACTAATTGCTCGGTACACAGGATGTCAAAGACCCTTAGACTGCAATATAAGTACTGCATCTTATTACAGCCGCATTTTTACAGCGCCACTCCTGTCGTTCTTGTGCAGGGTATCATCTGGTTCCAGCCCTCCTGTAGTTAGGTTCGCAGATTTCATTGTTTGCACTGAATATTATGTCGAAACATATTCTGGTAGAAATATGCTTACGTTTCGAAGGGATGTGCTGCGTCCATCTTCAGTATACAACCCCGAAAACGACATCTCGAAGGGCAACGGGTAAATTTCTACACGATTACTTTGGTGGTACACCACAAAACTACAATTGGCACCGGGTCATTACCGGGGGTGTAGTGGCAAAGGCATGGTGTTGACCACAAACCCCAACTTACGCGGAGGTTAAAGAAAGATTAAAGCTATACCTCTACTCCCCCTCTGTGCCTTCATGGCATGTTAAAGGGTAAAATTTAAAATTTTACATATCAAAAAAGAGCCATCTTATCGACCATTTCTACTCTTATATAACCTTAGCATTGACAAAGTATTGACATAAAACACTATCTGTCATGTGAATTTTCAATGTCACAGCTCAGTCGGCATAATGAATAGGCTCGGAAAACACTGTCGAGTCATTAGAGTACGAACCACTGCAGGTGCAAGAGATTTCTCTTTTCTCTCGACCGGCCCTTGGAGCCACCAGTGGGGGGTCATTTCCATACAAGTAAATCTGTCGAAGCTTGATGCTAAACATTCACTTAAATGTAATTCCGAGGTTAAGAACACGTGTTAATGTACATTCACTCCCACATGCGTCTTTTAGGCAGTGGTGTTTACGTGAGTACAAAGACCACTTTACCTATATGTGTACGGCTATATTGGGCCGGGGCAGCGTACCTGGTTTAGCAACTGACTACGGGACCGGCGTTCGGGGTTCGAAAGCCCGTGGAGGTGAGATATTCCGCACCCATCCAGACAGGTCTTGGGGCCCACGCAAACTCCTGTACGATGCGTAAAGGGTCCTTCCCGGCCTAAAACGGCCGGAACGTGCCTTTAAACACCCACCTCCATCTAGAGCCTAGGTTAATGAAATAATACAACTGTTACTCCACTCCTTTTCTGTGCCTTTATGACATGTTATAGAGCGAACCTTACCTTTTAACCCATTACATTATATGGCCGTATAAACCTAAAATTTTATGTAACACCCATTGAAACTTCACAGAGAGTTAAGCAGACAAGCTTATCATTTCTATAGTAATGACATCATGTGTACAAAAGGGGACAGGTAAAAGCCTGAGGAAGGCAAGCAGCAAAGGCACGTCAAAATGAATTTGAAATATGTTAAGGAAATGATAGATGCAAAGTGTCCTCCAGCAAAGAGACCAAAACAGAATACGATATGCCACAGAGCAAGCAATTATAAATTAACGGATTTCTCAATGGCGTGACGGAAGCGCGTAGTCCTGTGGATATTCTCATGTACCTTTGTGCTCAAATGAACCGACTTTCAACATTCTCAACAGTAATGCAAATGGACTACAAGCGACAACTTCGTACAGTGCAAACATCAGCCCCTCTAAAACCCAAATGTGTTTGCAAAGGTGAAGGTCCCAATCCAGGCCAGAAGAACGATTGTTTAGAGTGCCAATTTCTTCTCAGTGTATCCACTGTAACAGTTAACTCATCTCACGCAAAACAAACAGCTTTCAATTACGAAAATCTCGTCAGCCATTTATACAGCCCGTATAGCATGGTAGGTGCAGGAACTACCAAATTCTGCCTTGCGAAACAAAACCACAAACCTTATCATTCGTCTTTATTGAATAACTGCTAGTGGTGGACGGTGGGGACAATATTTTTAAGTGTGACACCCTTTTTGATCCCAACATGCAAGGGTAAGGACAGCAACATCAGTTTCAACTTATTAAGATTTTTGTGACTGCCGATAATTTCCTTGTGATTTGTGGGGTACAAGTTATGAACCCACACTCTGTTTAGTTTTCTCTCACACTTCATCCCTCTTATAGCCACATACCCCTACTCGCTTTTGTCTAACCACGCCTGTCCTGCCAAGCAAGACGACAAATTCCTGTGCAAGTAGTGGCGAGGTGCTGGGACGAGACGATATCGATTCTGTCTTATATTGTGTGTTGTCTGATACACCGCACCATTACCTTCTATTTGTATTGCTGGTGTAGGAAAATTACACACTGTTTTGATCCAGACCACTGCAGGGTCTCTTCATGCAACAATAAGGGCCTTCAGACCAAACGTGAGTCAATGTCGCAGACAAACACGAAAGAGTGGGTTACCTGTAATGGTCCTACTGCCGTTTGTGACGGTAAGTAACTTGTTCCTGTAACTTGACGAGGTTTCGGAAAGTGGAGTTATATGCCAGATTTCCTTAACAAATGGGGCTAGATAGTGGTGATGAACCCCATGTTTCGCGTGTTTTACCAAAGGAGAAAGAGCTTCAAATACACACTGTATAAGAGACTAAGATTTTCCTAAAGTAGGCGGAGTAAAGAAAAATCCCTGCCTCTGCTGGTAGTCGAATCAGAATTCACCGTCCCCCAAACTGTATCTTATTAAAGTGAAATACTGCGGATGTTAAATCTGATACATCGGTTTCAACAAGACAGGCAATGTACGTATAACGTAACACTGAGACGCGTTCTTGCAACTCTGGTTGCAGCGGATAAACAATGAAAAATTACATATTCTGAGTTTGTGTGTAGCCGTAGTTATCCAGCACGCATTTCGTATACGCCATATTGTCATCTGTGACTTGCTGTACTCGGAATATTTTTCCACATTTCCTCACAAAAGGAACGATTTTCGAAGGAAAAATTTTGAACACAAAATACGTGTTTTAATTTCCCCTATCACGACTGTCTGAAACACTCATCAATCTAAGAAGAAATGAGCGAGATATGAAAAAAATATCTAGTGGTCTTCGCGTAAAGTACAAGTTATTCTTATCCGATTTTAATGAAACTTGAAATTTCTCCACAATTTTACAAAAAAATTATCAAAAAATTTCATGAAAATCCGACCAGTGGAAGTCGAGGTGTTCCATGTGAACAGAAGGACTGACAGATAGGCTTACAGCACAGACACAACGAACATAATAGTCGCTTTTCGCAATTTTGCGAACACGCCTAAAATAGTGGCAAACTGCAAACACAGCGTAATCTGAATAGTGGCAAACAGCAAACACAGCGTAATCTGAATAGTGGCAAACTGCAAACACAGCGTAATCTGAATAGTGGCAAACTGCAAACACAGCCTAATCTGAATAGTTCCAGGTGAACGTGAACGAAGTTGCATCGAATCAACGTAAAGCTAAGACTTAAAAAATTACGACAACTTATAGCAAGTGATTGTGTACGTAGAATCTCACACGCATTGTATTAACACTTAATATGCACAAACCACTGTATTTGAATATATATATATGCACAATAATACAGCAGTAACATAATAACAGAATCTACAATATTAAGTCACACTGTTAAGAAATCAAAATCTTCCCTATCCTTTAAGAGCCAAAAAATTCTTCAAGATATCAGCTGTGACGAAAACGTACCTCGAACAATCGGGAATCAAAGAATCGAGACTGCACTGTTTATATATTCGAATGATCCTGCAGGATTTCATGTAAGGTCTTTTGGGATGTATTATGTCCGACGGACCAACGTTTCGGAGGCATCTGTTAATTTTACCTTGAGGTTAGCAAAAGACATCTGAATGGTGGAAAGAGCTATCTTACGGAATACAGAATATGAGCTTTTACGATGGGGCTAAGAATGCAAAAATAATAGCCAGTGATCTTTAAAACTGCTTCAGAATGGGGAATAAAAATGCAGAAGTAAACTGGAAATTTTATGGCGTTAAAGATTAATAATGTGACATTCAGAATTTTGACCACGTGTATTTGGGTTAATTGGTATCAGCGTTTGGGAGAAACGTGTTGTCTTTGTTAGACTTACTCTTGTGATGGTTTTAAGAAAATTACTGACTTTTGTGAGGCGACAGAAAGTAAGTCTAGTAGGCGAGAGTTCTTCTTACAGCGGTTTTAGAAGAATTCTATCCATACGCCTTCGAACTGGAACATACGGGTATCTTGTGAGTTATTCTAACTCAGGACAAAAGCGTCCGCACGACCGATAAAGCCTCGTTCTAACAGTGTTTGATTTATAGCCCTTTATTTCTGAGATCTTAAGCACTATGAAATTTAGAGGATAAAATGGGTGGGAAATATATTTAAAAAGATAATAAAAGAGTAGTAAAAGCTGAAGTTGGGGGCTGTAAAGCCAAAATAAAAGTAGGAAAATGATTTCCATAAAAAGGAAGTAAAGATCCCTATAAGTGGGTAGGTACAGGAAGGAACCCAGTCTGCGCCTCCACTCGGGTGCCATCGTTCGGAGTTCCTGCTTACGGTTCGCTGGGCCACTTTGAGATCACCGGAGACAAGGAAAAGTTTGTGAGCAAGTGAACTAAGAGTAAAGTAGCAATGCACAGTAACTGAAACTTGCCGCGTTCTATTTATTTACTTATAGGTTATTTAATCAAAATTTCAGTAGCTAAGCTTATATAATATCTTTAAATCCCTGATACAGCATGTGTCATATTTCCTGCGGTGTAATATCTTGTATTTTGGTCGATGCCCAAATATCGGATGAACACGCTGCCAAAATTTTCAGCGTAAAAGTCGTCCCCTTGCTGTTATTATTAATCACTTAGTTATTTAATTACTTACTTACTTACTTACTTAATCCATGGAGCAGAGATCTTCTTGAGAAGCTAATCGAATTTCAGCTAGTTAAAAATTTCACCGCATTTACAAGTGCCTGCCACCTGTTCCTATTCTAAGCCACATCGACCTAGTCCATGCCCCACATCCCACTTCCTGAAGATCCATCTCAATATTATCCTCCCATTTACACCTGGGTCTTCCAAGTGGTCTCTTTTTTTCAGGTTTCCCCACGAAAACCCAGTATACGCCTCTCCTCTCCCCCATACGCGCTACATGCCCCGCCAATCTAATTTTTCTCGATTGGATCACCCGAAAAGTATTAGGTGATGAGTACATATCATTAAACAACTCAACGTTTTGTTTTCTCCACTCCCCTGTTACATCGTCCTTCTTAGGTCCAAATACTCTCCTCAATGCCCTATTATTGCCTTTGCAAGAATTTTTTTTTACTTATTTTTCCTCTTCGTTAGCTACATTTCAATGCTGTTGATTGTCATTTTATTGGCTCTTTCTCATGTAGGAGTTACACGTAATGGGAATCCAAAACTCTAATACATAACTCATTGTTATTATTATTATTAGTTTTATTTTTATTATATCATTCTTCCATCGTCACAATACACAACATAGTAGTACTTAATCTTTTTTTTTACATTCATTGTTCCGTCCATCATTGTAATTGTTTAAAAAATAACCAACACGATTACAATTGTGGACTATCCTTTATTTTCATGGGTAGTCGTCATTCATTCTCTACATGTTTCGAGCTTTCGGGAAGCTCATCATCAGGAGATCATTTTTCCTGTACAGTCAGCCTCTGGTATAGTG
>Ga0123352_10008103_pt1 | contig 16329 bp, 6 predicted proteins | sample TergutLab28metaG_FD_89700 | JGI IMG/M metagenome (GOLD analysis project Ga0123352, IMG submission 89700) | Labiotermes labralis P1 segment gut microbial communities from Petit-Saut dam, French Guiana - Lab288 P1 | ecosystem: Host-associated > Arthropoda: Insects > Digestive system > Gut ... | reverse complement strand
CCTAAGAAAGCGAGAATGAACAAATACAAAATCAAATCTATGCACTTTTATATATATATATATATATATATATATATATATACAGTCAGGGGGTCGTCCACAAGGAATTTGTGCCACCAGGACAAACTGTCAATCAAATTTTTTATCAGGAAGTCCTCGAAAGACTCAGGAAAAAGGTGGCACGTGTGCAACCAGGCATTGCATGCACATGGATGCTGCACCACGACAACACCCTATGTCACACTGCAGTCTCCATCAGTGAATTTTTGGCAGAAAAAGCATTCCTATGGTTTCTCAGCTCCCTATTCGCCGGATCTCAGTCCCTGTGACTTCTTTTTATTCCCCTGGCTCAAAAACCACTTTAAAGGGTGCCATTTTGGTACTTTGGATAATATCCAGAAGAGCGTAACTGACGAGCTGAATGGTATTCCAGCAGAAGCCTTCCAGCACTGCTACGAACAATGGAAACAATGCCTCCATTGCTGTGTAGCTGCCCAAGGGAACTATTTCGAAGGGGATAACCTTGATTTGTAAAAAAGAATAAAATTCATGGTTAAAAGAAAATCAATCTCATTACTCTTCTGCCACACCACATAGTCTTTTAATGTAGTGCTTTGGTCGTGTATGATATTGAAGCACATGTTAAGCCAGTCATGTAGGTGTATAATTTTCATTTTATTGTGTAATACCACTAGTTACTGAGTTTGTAATATTCATCTCTTACTCATTCAGCATATAGTTTTGATTTGTGCCAGTCCCAGTAGGTCTGGTTATCAACTAATAGCCAGCAAATATTTGCATGCAAGCTTAATGTTTCTATACTGCAAAGAAACAATTCATTGTAGTGCCAGTTACTTAGATGAGAAGAGCTTCACTATACCATGGATCACTTGGAAGTAAAAAAGTTTTGTGTCACATAATATCACCTCTGTTTCTCACATTACCTACACGTCCATTTCTAAGTACAGTAGAGTTTCAATTATGTGACCTTCAGTTGTCCATTGTGCTGTGTCATGAAGACACTGTAAGATTTTGATCAATATTTATATGACAAAAATCATTGTATTTTTTCAGCAATCAGTTCACCATGTAATAGAATGAATTACACTCCCCATGTGCTTATATGTTGTCATTGCTTATACATTTACATTTTTTAGTGTCCACATTTTATGTAAGTACTCACTGTCAGTTGCTGTAGTGTGCTTTCATTACTAGCTTTCATTACACAGCTGCAATTTCAATTTGTTGATACAAGTTACTATTTTCTCATAAGTAGTGACTTTAATTAATATGTCAAATGGAGAGAGGAAGAAAGTAGTTGTTTCTGTGGAACAACACCTTGCAGCCTTACAGACACAAGATAAAGGCAAAACTAGTGAAAGAGCAGCAGAAGAACTGGGCATTGGCCATGTTATTGTTGGTGATTGGAAGAGGGATGGATGCAAAATTGAAAACTACTGTTCTGACAGACCTTCAAATGAAGAGCTGAAAGATATACAGTGAAAGAATGTGAATCCAGAAAGGTGTGTGAAGTTTTAATTTGTGGTTCATGCTTTGGAGAGTGAGATGCACCATTGACTGGACCTTTTTTACAAGAAAAAGCACTAACTTCCTCACATGGACTTTATTGAAGGAGAATCTGAATTCACAGCTAGTACAGGCTGGATACATTACTGTGGGGAGGGGGGAGTTGCATTTGGGTGAGTCAGCCTCTGTGGAGATATGCTATTGGCAAATTTGGAATAATTTTTTAATTCAGGGAACAACTTAACTCTTTATAAAGAATGAAGTTTTATCGCGTGAACAGCACCTCAGTTTTGATAAAGCTGGCTTAAATGTTGCTGTGAAAAGGTGTGGCTTCAATATTGCTGTGAAAAGGTGTGGATTCCAAGGAAGAGCTATCAGCTTCTGGCTATAGAGGAAGCAGAAAGTGAGGGATTCTTTTCTGCAGTAATGCCTTAGGCAACTGTAAACAAAAACTAGCTGTTATTTAAAAAATCCATAGGACATTTTCCCTTCAAAAGCACAACTTCAGGATCACTTCCCATTTCATATAATAGCCATAAAGACTGTATGGATGGACTTAGAGTTCTCTTGAAGCTTGGTTTTTGCTAAATTCATCCTTTTGGCAGAAAGTGTTTTAAAATCAGAAAACATGAAAAGGAGACGAGTTCTTGTCATTGATAATGTGCCTTCTTGTCCAAAAGAAACTGAAGTAAGAAATGGAGAAATGCGAGTTATTTTTCTCAACTAAATGTTGCCTCATTGTGTCAACCAGTGGACCACAGTGTCCTTGCAACATTAAAGATAAAATATCAGTATGGTTTTCTTCAGTCACATTCAGAAGTTATTGAAGAAGGAAGCGGAATGTTAGAAAATTTGAAGAAAAAACCTACAGGTTGTTTATTGGACAGCCCAGGCAGGGGAGAATACTGAGCAAAAAGTGCTGGCAAGATCATGGTGAAAGTTGCTTGGAGAGGAATAAAATCAAATTGAAGTTAAACTGATAAAGGGAACAATCATAGAAAATTTTTAAAATCTTGTTCATTTATTATAACTTTAACGCCAGGCTGTGACAGTGTGAATAATGACATACAGAAGTGGATGAATCAAGGTGAACAACAGATGATTGCAGACATAGTAGGTCTTTGAGTCATGTTGGCAATGACCATTTAGATGATAATGCAGCAGCAGAGAAAGTTAGTGGACTGAGTCATAGTGGGGTATTGAAGGCTGTTGAGACTACACATGCTTATGATGAACAACAGAGGGAGGCAGCCACTACAGGACATACACCTTCTCAGGTGCTGACATGACCTTGACACAAAGAAAAGGAAGGAGGTTCAGAAACAAATACCATTACTTATTTCTTAAACTCTCCTTCACAGACTTAGTGTGTTTAGTATTATTAGGCGCATTTGCAAAATTCCAAAAAGTGACTAATTGCTTCATCATGTTTGTCTGTGTGCACTGAATGACTCAGCTCCTGCTGGATGGATTTTCATGAAATTTGATATTTGAATATTTTTTAAAATATGTAAAAAAAATCAAGTTTCATTTAAAAATGGACAAGAATAGTCGGTACTTTACGTGAAGACCAATATACATTTTTGATCATATGTCCCTCAGTTCTTCTTAGAATAAGAAATGTTTCTGACAATAGCTGTTGAGAAAATCAAAACACGCATATTATGTGCAGTAACTTATTTTTCAAAAATCGTGCTGTTAGTGGGATGAAGTGGAAAAATTCTGTATAACCAGCAGGTCACAGATGACAATATGGTGCACACATTGCATGCTGGATACCTAAGGCTACAAATACACACACAATATGTAATACTGTTTTTCCACTGCATCAGTGGTTCACGAACATAGCTCAGTATTGCATTATACACACATTGCCTCTCTTGTTTTGGTGAGATATTAGAATTTGATGCTTTAATATATTTTCTTTATGATCTAATAATCAATTGAGTTATACAACTTTTTCATTATTCTTTCATACTGTCCAGCCTTTTTCCTTATCTGACCTTCCATTGGTTTCATTTAGGTATGATAGTGAGGACTGCTGTAATTTTAAAGGCATGGTTGTTAGCATGTCATTCATAATTCCTTCTGTTGAATGCACCTGTTATGTGTAGGCTGTATGCTTTTATGATTTTTTTACCTTTCTAATGACTTAATCGCATGTTAAACTTATTATAAACTTATATTATTACTTCATAATATAGAATACAGGCTCAAATTTCCTACCCCTATTAAGTTTCAAAACTATGCAACTGGATGTTTGAAGCATTTAGCATATCTGTTCAGGCTTTAGGTTTGATGTTCTATTTACATTGATTACATTGTACAGTACAATGAAGCATCTAGATCTCCTCAATATAGTGTTTCTTCACTAGTTTGTACATATATTAATGAAAATAAATGTGAAGTGGTTCCCGTCTGCTGTTGCTGAACTCTTTTGGCAGAACACAATAATGGTCTCATTCAGCAGTATGAACATATTTGGTGATAGTGCTCTCAGTTTATACTGTACAATTTTTATACTTTAATTGTATATGTATATATATAATGGTTCATCAGTTTACCTGCAACAACATTGGACCAGATTGCAGAAACCGTTATGTTATTAAACATTATGACATGTTCTTTCATTTGGTGTGTGATAAGACACTGTTTTTCACCTGTTACAACCAGTGTGGGAGTTGTCAAGTACGTATCATTATGGTGGTGTAATGATTTTGGTCTAACAATGTAATATTTGAATTAACCAAATTTCTGTCTTGAAAGATTTCAATAAATGTGCAATAATGTTTTAATTACAGAAGAAATTTGTTTCTTGACCCATTCGCAGCACATGATGTTTAAGGCAGAAAGTGTGCGTGTTTGCTCTTTGCATCAGAATTGTTACATAGATATGATACTTTAGTAAATTTTTTGATTTTACAATGGAGGGGGTTGTTTTTTAATGTGAATTATCTCTATACTATGTCTATATACTCATTAACATCAATCTTTTGCCAATAGGTGGAATGCTTGATGGAGGAGGTTCTGGTTTGAACCTGAGTTTGAATTTGGGTAATCCAGCTGGTGGTCTGGCAAGTGCAACTCTAACTACACAACTCCTTGAGCACATTAAAGTGACACTGCGTGGAAGTGGTTATTCTGAACAAGCAACAGCTGAAATTACAGCAGCAATGAGAACCTTAGCACAATATGGCATCCTTGGAATGGGCCTGGGGCTGACCGGAAGCACAAATAATCATCCGTTGGGTGGCCGAGGACTTAATGCAGCTAATGGTATAGGAAACAACAGTGTGTTTGGTCCAATAGGCTCAGTGTCTGGAGGATCATCCTTGGATTCTTTCAATTTGAGAGGAAGCCAAACTCATTGCAAGAGCCCAACTCCTTCAGATTCCAAAGATGATGAGAAGAAAGTAGAGATGGAGATAGCAGAGAACATTGTTGGAGCTATCTTAGGTCCTGGTGGTAGATCACTTGTGGAAATACAACATCTCAGTGGAGCCAGCATCCAGATATCCAAGAAGGGAACATTTGCTCCTGGCACCAATAATCGCATTGTCAGTATATCTGGCTCATCCAACACCATTGCAACAGCACAATATCTGATTGAACAACGGATTAGTGAGGAGGAAGCCAAACGAGCCAGACATGGTTCTTTGAACATCATGCAGTAAAAGAGTAACTAACACCACACGTGCATTTATTTTTCTTGTCTTTATTTCAAATATGTGCATTCGCATAGTGAAAGTGATTAGCTTTAAGGTTAGCAGTACATTATTATGATCACACATGTCACAGCTCACTTCATGGATAGCAGAAATGTCATCGTCCTGCATGCAGAATTTGGTCCCATGATACCTGTTTGTCAGTTGAAATTCTGACTTGGCAGTTAGATGTCTTTTTTGTTTCTGAACTTTTCAAAACATTTGCTCCAGTTATTCATCTTCCCTATTCACTTTTGGTATTACACAAATTGTGACAGTAATTAATAAACTTTGTAATGCACCTACAGCAGCTAGTGTGATAGATTTTCTTAACCAGGCATCGTGTGTCATATCACATGTGTGATGCGCTCTTCTGAAGTGGCTGCAGCTGATCATTTGTCAACATGTTGGTACACTCATCAGTATTTGTTTTCCTGAGTTACATTTTAAACCCAAAAACTGTACAATTTTAGGTTATCGGCATATGTGTTTACAATCACTGAAACATTTTCTTCTAATTGTCTTAGATGTACATGGACATAATATATAGTCTGATAAGGTCATGTTTCATACTGCGTGTACTAGTCTAATCTGTTAATGTTCATCATCTATTTCCCACTTTCTGTTTCCTGGGATTGCAATCATATATAGCAATTTATTCAGAACACATGGGATTGCTAAGTGATATTGTCATCTAGAATAAATTACCTTGGTATGTTGCATTGTAAAAAATGCACAAAACCCAGGGATCATCTCACTGTACTTTATACTGTGTTTTTAATTCTCTCCACATTAATAACCATATCTATTTCCTTCACCTCATTCCACCTTACTTTTACATGTTTCTCTGTCATCCATATAAAAAAACACATTTGCATTTCTCATGGCATTAATGTCTTTTGATCAATTTTTTTATGAAATAGCTGACAAATTTCATGTTACCTTATTTTAATAGTTTCATCTAGTTACCAAGGAATTTGATTTCACATACATAATCATTGTACATGAAGCAAGAAGGATGCAATGTGTGTAGTTCTTTTCAAGCAGTCGGTGTACATCAGGTTGGTGTCAATTCATGCCATATTCATTCATATATCCTTTCATGAAAATTTATTGTGTGTAAGTGCTTTTAACTCTATGGTCTTTAACCCTTTGGTGTGAGAAGTCAACTTCAGTCAGTGCAAGGTGTGATGCTGAGAGAACCAAATGTCACCTGAAGTTGTTGGCCAAGAACATGCATAGTAATGGGCAGCCATTTAAATCCCCAGTCTTCTGCAGAGTAAACAGGGCACACACTTCTGTCACCAGAGGGTTAAGTAATGTGATACTAAAGTTTAGTTTTAAATTGACTTGCAAGGTAGCAGTGATGATGAAGAGTGCTGTTTTGTGGAATATGATGTCATGTAACTTGGCAGAAAGGTATCCATGTTTTGGAAAAACCTGCTCCCTCCTCCTTAATTGAAGAGTGACAATGAAGGCAGCAGGTTTCTTCAAATGTCAGTAAACTTCTACCAGATGACAAGGAAAAAATTTTCATTTTGCTGTTGTGACATTTATAACGCAGTGATTTTCACTCTTGAGGTCTAATCTGGTTAGACATTCCTTTTTTATATTGCTGTCGTATAAAGCAATGCTGGATATGTATGTATGAATGCGTGTGCTTATAATTTATCAGTGTTTAAATCTATATCTTACAATGAAGAAAATGTGTAAACAAGAAGCTAAGTAGTTAAATTTGCTGGAAAGATGTCATTCTTTTATCACAGATATTTTAAATATGAATAGAAATATGTTTTCAATATCCAGTAAGTTTATAGCATACTGAGTAACTTCAGATGTTAAGTATGTGTTTTGACTGTTAATTGTGATATACATTGCATCATTGGGCAGCTGTTACATACTTTTATTTTTTTCAGACCATGGTAATTGTACTGCAACGTCGTCTTTGCGCTACTGGCAAGGGAGGATGTAGCTGCCTTTTAGTCATTCAAGGAGCAAAACTCTGTATACTGTAGCAGTATACGCCATTCGGGAGGTTCATACCTTTATTCCATTTAAGCATGAACTCTTGTGTGACTTGAATTGGTGTGTTTAACCTCATTATTGACAATTTACTTCACCCTGAATAGTAACATTTCTCATAGTTCAGTCATTATACGTTTCAAGTGTCACATATTCACAGGGTTTTCTATTCCCAGTTTCTAGAATGGCTGTATTCTTTCCCCACCATCATACTAGTAGGCATGCTGCTTATGCAATGAGAAAAATTTACATGTGCGATTACTTTTTAGTAGTAATTCTGGTTCATATGATAAACCTGCTGATTTCTTCAGTCAAGTCTTAAAACTCTGAATGCTAGGGACAAGTGGTAGACTATTCTGCACACAGTACTGAACCTGCTGATTCCATAAAATGGGTGAAATTTCTTGAGAAGCTGAGGAACTGTTTCCTTCTCAAAAAGGACTGTGCCATGCAGTTACTTATGTCTTGGAAGCTTCATAGCTGCAGAGTTCAAAATACCCTTTGGTTGATGGCCGTGTCAGGTGGTTGAAATACAGTTACATTTCAGAGATGGAACTGGGCCCTGAAATGTCATTCACTTGAACCAGCTGACATGGCTTGTAGCACGAGAAGATTTTCCATGTACTACCTTGAAACACCTAAAAGATAGCAACTTGGATCTTTGCCCCATTGGGCTTGCATGTTTGACACATGAACACAGATACAAGCATGCACTTTGGGACAAATTCGGTTATAAAATTACTGGTTTGCACAAGAATTCTGACTATTGATTCGTAGATTTGTGTACTTTTTTTAAGGCAATTGATCTTGTTTTCATTCATTCCATGGTCTGTTTTGTAACAGATTCATGGCCTCTTCCAAAGTTAGGTCTCCACAGAGTGCAATCTAGTGATTCCTGTTTCAGCTTCCAGTATCCTTTCATTTCCTTCAGATCATAGAGTAGCTGCTTACATCATCCTCCTTTTCTTCCCATCACTTCTATTTTTTCTTCAGTAACGTGTTTTAGAAGGCAGTTCCTACACAACATGTGACCAACCCATGCATGATTTCAGGCTTCCACCATGAAGTAGATGAGAACTGTGCTTTCCTGGATTATTACGCAGCAAATAGTGGTAATTTTTTACTGACATTTTGGGGCAACCTATCAGTCCCATCTTCAGGGATCAAGAATCCAAAAAGGTTGTCGTGAAATGACAGTAAGAAATTACCACTACTTGCTGCATAATAACCCAAAAGAGAGCAGTTTTTATATGACCAACCCAGTTAGCTTTCCTTCTTCTTATTGTATGTTGGATATTCCTGCTCTCCTTACCTCTTTGTAATACTTCGTTTCTCATACAGTCTGACTGATCTTCTCAAGCACCACATTTCAAAACTGTCCATACATTTCTGTCCTACTTTCCGAAGTGTCCAAATTTTAGCATTATACAAAACTATGCTCCAAATGTTGCACTTTATTAGTTTCTTCCTTAAATTTGAGTCCCATTTGCTGATGAAAGGTGTCTTGTTGATTGCTGTTTTTACCATGGCAATCCAGGATTTCATTTCACATGTACATCTTGCATAATTTGTTATCATGCTACCCAATATTGAAATATTCCATATTTTCTGGTTGTTTTTGAGCTATCATAATATATACTCAGGAACAGTTGCCTTGAGATTCTCGTCACCTTTGTTTTTTCCACATTAATTTCCGTTCCATAGTATCTTCCAATTTCAGTTAGTCTGTGAATCATACCATGCGGCACCATTTCTTCCTTAGGCCATTGTGTTATATTAACAAAACCAATACTTAACTGTCAAACACAACTATATATGCTTTATATGATATTATACAAAGTATATACAGTTGTTTTTCACAGTTGATTATTGTTCCCCCCCCCCCGCGCAAACACGCATGTGCTGCGCGTGCGCATGCACACACACATTATATGTATTTGACTGTCAAGGATGATGATGATGAATAATGCAAGAACATGGGTGTTTCTGTTTTGACAAAGAGCCTCAAGTATATAAAGCAAATACATACTATGGAGGTAATACCAACTTTCACGCCATAGTACAGATGTTCACCTTGTGAGTCAATGACACTTAACTTAGGCATCTGAAAACTAAATCAACCACTTCTGGGGACTGGGTTTTCTTATTAACTTACTTGTGACTCTGCAAAAATATTAAAAGATATCTAGTTCTCGGGGACCGCGGTAGCACAGTTGTTAAGGTGCTGTGCTACAAATCGGAAGGTCGCTGGTTCGATCCCAGCTGGTGTCATTGGATTTTTCATTGACATAAAATCCTTCCAATCGCACTATGGCCCTGGGATCAACTCAGCCCCTGACAGAAATGAGTACCAGGATTATTTCCGGGGGGTAAAGGCGGCCGGTGCGTAAGGCTGACAACCTACCACCTTCCTGTGCCGTTGTCACGAAATCTGGAAGCCTTAACTTCTTGGAACCCTCTGGGCCTGTCCAGGCCTGTAATGGGACTGCTTTTTATCTGTAGTTCTGTCCAAGCATTTATATGGACAAAATTTAAAAATAACCAAAATTCACTGTTACTTTAATGTGACATTCATAGAGGTATAAAGTTCTAAACAATTGTCTTTCATAAAATGTTAGGAAGGTACTTACTCAGGATTGTATCAGCCATTCTAGAATATCTGATGTCATTGGCTCAGTAATCATTTAGATTTTTGTTTCTTTTACTCTGATTATTGTTTGTAAGGTTAATGTTTTTAGATTGAGGAAGAGCAATAGGGTGTAGTACTAATTTTAAAATTATTAGCAAGATACCTTTGTAATGTTAAGAGGTTTTTCTTATTGCGGATATTATTTGCAGGTAAATGTGGTGTTGCATCGTTGTGGCAGCGTTGCTAAACCTATTTACAAAAAGCATATAGTGACATCTTGAGAAATGAGCTTCACTGTGACAAGAAGCACTTGCTGGCTGGATTGCAGTTGTTTCCGTAAACAAATGATGATTGCGCTGATATGGATCCTTCAAATAAAAATAAAGGTAGACGAATGGGCTTTAAGTGATTGTTGAGATGAACCAAAGCTAGTATCGCATGATTCTGTACAAGTCACTGATCTTGCTATCATTTGAAGGCAAGTGTTGGAGAGAAATTTTGATCTTAAGAAGTTAAAGGTTAGTGTATCATGAAGTGTGGATACAGGATAGTTCCTTATGTGACATACATGGGTAGGAGATGTGTGTATGTGATGTGAATTCATAAGAACACCGTGGTCATTAAATTAGTTTTAAGTTTTCTGTTTACTTGGTATTCAAGTGTAAATAGAACAAAGAGTAATAAAATATTTACATTTTAGTGTATGCCTTTTTATAATTGCATTGTAGTTGAGCTAACTTAACTCCATTTATTCAACCCAAGGCTTCCTGTTGTCTGTATGACATTTTCTTTATATTACGTATAACTGTTGAATGCTTAGTGAATGAAACATTGACTACAGTTCATTTTATATGCTTGGCCACAGCAGAATATTAAACCATTAAATAAAATGTTGTAGTTGAATAACAGACCTCCAAACTCTGGCTATAAAATTTCCAGTTTGCAGGCAGATACAGTTCTCAAATTGACTTTCCACGTATGGTTTTCAACAGGTGTGTGAGAGGTGATTTGCATTCTTGATATTATAATGACTTTGCATCTATTCTAAACTATCTAAAAAGTTCCTACCCTTCCTCCTGGCTAATGCATCTCATTCTACACTGAGAAACATGTCACTAACAAAGAAATTATTGAATACCACATTTGTTATACTACAGCAGACTTCAAAGAATATTTTAAAATTGAGGCCATTGATTATTTTTTAAGCAGTATGAACACACATCGTATTTGGCCCATGTCACCACAGCAGATCTGAATAAAAAATATTTTATTTACATAGCACCAATAGAGTAACAGACTAACATGGTGGCATTTGAGTTGTGTGTTTCATGAATATTGATATATGTAACTTTTATCAAGGACATTTTCCCCTTGGAGTAGTAATGTAAAAAAGTATGCAGGCTATACCAGGTCTCCTAAAACATTTTACTTGGATTTGTGTGAATGAGAACTTCTATAGTAGCATGTGTGTGAGAGTACATTTCGTGAGTTTGGTAATGTTATCAATGTTGGAAAATGGCAAAGAAGGCTTTGTGTTACAGATCACATTAATACAGTTAGTCTAAAGTCAACCACATTGAATTTGGAAACTTGTGATATACAGTCATGGTACTTGTGAACCACCCCCACTCAAAATAATGAGCTGTCCAAAGTTCCACTTCCTGCTAAACGTTATGGCTGTGAAGATGTGAATGATAAGAGAAGGGGTGTTCATTGGTCAGGTTAATGTTTTACACCCATGGGAAGCCATTCCTGAAAGCAAACATGTCCAAAAGGAAACAGGTGTTTATTTTACTTATTGCCATCACCCATACCTAATTTTTGTCACCTGAAGTTTTCTCTTATCTGGTCGATCTCATTTTACTTCCTGCCATCATATATTTTGTGTGTTGTTTGTCCTTATAGCTTCACTCCTTCATCTCTGTTGACTTCTTACACTTTAGCTTCCATTATCTTAATTTCTTAGCATTTTCTGTACTTATATATTCGTCTCTTTATTTCCCTAAATGATTTTGTTTTATTAGTCTTCAGTGTGATGTATTCCATTCATCCATCTGTATAGCCATCCACTTATTTTTCTCTTTGCCTTCTTTCTGTTTATCTCAGTCCTTTCCTCCTGCTCTTTATCTTAATCTTTGTATGGTAGGTTTCGAGAGAGATTAATGAATGACAGTTTAGTATGTGTTTGCAATCATTTCTGAATCGAATAATAACAAGCATTTCCCAAATGCATTCTTCTGATGCCATCATGAAAGGTGGTATTATTATTATTATATTTGTTATCCCATTTATGCAAGGTGTTTACAGTTTTGCTACATGTAATATTAGTTTGCATGTTAAATATATTTTGTGCTGTTATATTATTATTATCCCCCCCCCGCAGGCCTTTTCTCCCTAGTTCTTCTCCTGAACCAATGGTGGTCCCAACCACTTAGGTTTCACGTTTCAGACTGTAATGCTTTCCGTATTATGTGTCATGTTCCAAGTGTAGCTGTCTTTTGTAGTGAATCTATTGAATATTTTCCTGGTAAGGCTTCCAAATTTTTCTTTAAACCTTTTACTATTCTGGTGGCTGCTGTTATTACTGCTATAATCATACATTTTATGTCCCACATTTCTTGTGTCTCTGTATATAAACTCTTGTATTATACTTCCTGTTCTGCTTTTGCATGACATTTCTGTCCACTGTTATTGCCACATCTATCAGTATGCATGTTTTTTTTGTTATTATTATTATTATTATTATATTAGCTGTTTTGCTGTAACTTCTCTGTGTGTACCCCTTGATGCCTCAGCAGTGTCACCTCTTCATGTTCACATACAGGTTTGGGTGTGTCTGTCGTTTTGATGCCTAGTGCTTTGCATATTGAATAATGTAAATTTGCACAAGCTTTACCATGTCTCATTAAGTATTCATTCTTCGCCAAAATGGGGCATACTGAGGTTAGGCGGTCAATAGTTTCATGTTGTTTACATAACCGGCATTTTCAGTCAGTTTCTCCCTTCAGAATTTTATTTTTAGAATAGTTTGTACTAATTGCTTGGTCTTGAGCTGTCACAGTTTTACTTTCTGTTTCTCCCTTGATGTCTCCAAATTTTAGCCATCCATATGACTGTTCATTTTCAACCATTTCTTTCATCTAAATTTCATGGGAAATGCCCATGCATCCTCTTCCCTTGCCATCGTTCTTTTGTCTTCTCTGCTGTGCTCTCCTTCATTTGTCTTGTTCCTCACTGTAACTATCCCTTGAGGCTTCAAGCTGGGTAACATTGCTGAGCTGGTGTTATGTTGGTGCATTTTAACAGTTTACATTAGTTGATCTTCCTGCTATCTACATATACCATCAGTTTTGTAATTTCTATGACATAGTCTTCTTCTAGCTGCATCAGCTCCCTTCTTCCTGTTGTATGGGAACACACAAATGAGCTGCATCTAACTTGGGTGATGCTGTCTGTGGATGGTTAGCAGTTTCCTTGTTTTCCCGTCCAGGTTTTGCAGTTCTTGGCACCAGTTAGAAATTCCAAAATATACCTGAGTAGTGGTGCTGCCAGTGATCCCATTGCCTGTATTTTATTCTTTTCACCTAAGTCTGTGCCCAAGACTAATCTCAGTCTCCTCAAGTACTCCTCCACTTTTCTTCCTTATTATTATTATTATTATTATTACTACTACTACATTTGTTATCACCTCTATGTAGGGTATTTACAATTATACACCTGAAACAAACCATATTTCTAGGGTATATAGTGTTGCATCTGTTCTGTATTCACAGTTTTTGCTAGATGTAATATTATTTCACATGTTAAATATGTTTTGTACTTTTACATTACTACTTTCTGAAGTATGTGTGCAGTGCCCAATATGTTTTTTTAGTTTCCTCCTCCTCCTCGTTATTGTTGTAACTTCCTGCTAGTTTTGTAACTGGTTCGCAATGTGTTTATGACGCTGTTCTAAGTGTTTAAATATAATTCAGGTTACACTTGGTCTTTCATGGGTAAATGGGAATTATATGTTCTGCGTTAAATAATACATCAATTTCAATTTATAACTTGATCATGCTTCAAAAGAGCCATTCAGATGAAAAGTGGCATTAAACTTATGTTATTATAAATATGTCTGTGGGTAGTACAACCCAAAACATTCTACAGTTTAACTTTCCTCTGCAGATACCACAGCTTACCCACGCAACCACTCTTGTTCAATTTACCTAAAACTGTCCAGACAAGGAAAGGCATGTGCAACAATGAGGTTAACTGGACAGTTTTGTTAATTTGTTGGAGTTTAAAAATGATTGGTGGGATGAAAAGAGGTAAGCCTGGAAGGTTGACAGGTGTAAGATTGGAAAACACATTGTCCAGAATGATAACATTGGTAATAGGTTGACTGGGAAGAAGTATGAAGATATAACAATGTATGTTAACTGAATCTACAAAAGCGGACCAATACTAAAATGCATTTTTTTTTTTTGCGTTTTTGTGTTTTTATGAAAGTAATGTTGTGTTTCTAACATGAAGTAATTCCTTTCAAGAAGTGGTACAAGTGCTTAGAAACACAGACTTTGTTAAAAGGCTTTCAACTGTTAAATCCCTACATCATTTTTGCTTACATTATTGTATTTGCAAATTCTATGCACAAGCATTAATATAAAATGTAAGCTACATTACCACTACACATCGTCAAGTGGATGTCCTGTATCGAATGTTACGCTATATTACAATTAAACTTTTACTTTAATATGAGCTTCCTCTTGTAAGCATATTGAGATTTACTTGCTCAGATTTTAAGTTTTATGCCACAAGTAAATATTTGGAATTGCAAAGGTAAAGAAATTACAGCTGTTTTCTCCCTCTGACCTTTTATGTTCCTGTAACAGTGTTACAAGAGTTTGTTTCTCATTAGCATGAGAGTAAGGAATGAAATATTTGTGTCTTATTTTTTTTTTGTCTTATGTTGTTGTTGTTGTTCTTATACTCTTAACTGTATTATGGAGCTATGCCAACTTATTCCAGTATCTTCCTTGCTTAATTACTGAAATGTATTATGAGACATTAGTATTGTATGGTTGTGTGCAATGGACCTCTAGGTCTCTTACCTTCACCATGACAGTTTTTCCATCCTTCCACATATAACAAATTCGAGACACAAACAATTTGTTTTAAATTACTTTTGTATTGAGAAATTTTACAGCCATTTTTGATTGATTCAATTTTGGTTTCAATCTGGCATTTAAACAACGGATGCTTTATACAATTTTTTCATGCATTTCTGCATGAATCTATAATCAAAGTTCATTCATACCTTCAAGAGTGAAATATATTTTGGCATCACTGTATTATAGGCTGACCACACTGAATCATTTCCATACCAATGATGCTATCCCTTCTGCTCACAAAAGTACATGTAAACTGCATTTATCAGATGACCAGTGACATAAACATCCTCAGTACCGGTAGTTGGTTATGAAATATCTTGTTGGTTATTGTAGTTGATGGACCACTGCGGGTAGATTTTCAATAGAGATGAAGCAAAGGAGCTTGATTTTGGCAGAGGTGGGTGGAGCTAGCAATAGTAGGAGGTGGCTGCACAGGTGTGTGGATGGGGGAGGACTGCAAGCATGATGGTGCACTGTGCCTTGAGACCAGTCAACACTTCTCACATTGTGGATGTGCATGCTGAAGGGGTCCACATGACGTGAGTGGCACATAGCCTGAAACATGTAATCAGTGAGGCAGAATATGTAGTACACCTCATGGTTGTATGCACAGAGGTGAAGGTTGACATGCCTCCACTTTGAAGGAGAGCATGGACAATGACAGAGCTATTGTAAACCATAACCGATGTCCGTCTGCATTGGTTCCATTGGAAAGGGGAACATGTTTTGGTAAAAGAGGGATAGCCTACATGGTAACCAAATTCTATCTCAATTTGCTGGATTACCTGGAGGGGGGGGGGGTTGGTCGGCACAGCTGTCCTCTGTTTGGATATTTGACTATTGTTCATTTGTTGGTGCACTACATAAATTGAAATATCCCTTTAATTCACGGTTATAGACACACATGAAGTCTATTAATGTCCAGCTAACAAAATCATTTCATGTTGGACCCTGACGATGGTCGCAATAGCGACCGAAACATGTAGGTATTAATGATATATGATAAAGTATATTTCACTATTGTGCATTTCTTCGTTTACTTCATACGTTGAAAAGAGCACCTTAGTTTGAAGCAGAGCACGGACAATAACAGACAGCTAGACCAAACGATAACCGACGTGTGTCTTAAATTGATTGGTTCCGCTGGGAAAGGTAACACCCTGTAACAGGGACACAGCTATCGCGGTAACCAACGTACGTCATGATTAAACGGCGTCACCTTTGGGGGGGGGGGGGGGGGGGGGGGGGCGGGGGGCAACCCGGAGGACGGCAAACGGCTGCGTCTGTCTTGGTT
>Ga0123352_10008102_pt1 | contig 16331 bp, 10 predicted proteins | sample TergutLab28metaG_FD_89700 | JGI IMG/M metagenome (GOLD analysis project Ga0123352, IMG submission 89700) | Labiotermes labralis P1 segment gut microbial communities from Petit-Saut dam, French Guiana - Lab288 P1 | ecosystem: Host-associated > Arthropoda: Insects > Digestive system > Gut ... | reverse complement strand
GTGTGTATATATATATATATATATATATATATATATATACACATACATCCACACTTGTGTGTGTGTGTATATATATATATATACACACACATATACATACATACGCTTGTGCGTCGTGCGGATGTATGTGTGTGTGTGTGTGTGTGTATTCTGACGATCGTGAGCACGGTTTTCCAACCCGCCTTTTCTCATGGTGCCGAGTGCAACGCACACGCAGTGTGGGAACACGCTGTCTCGTTACTGCCAACGATTCCCGCGATAATTCGATTAGTTACAACTCGTTCACTTGATCGCCCAGTAGCAGGGGAGCGAAGAGATGCTGGCAGCAAGACCGCCCAGGATTCCTTCCCTCTACACTCCGTAGAGAGGTAGAAGTAAAGGTGCCCTGTGCCCACGGCTTGAACTGGGGTAAAACTGTGAAGGTCACAGGCTTACTTACTTTCAGTGGCAGACCTATATCATTACCCTGAACATAAACCTATGTTTGAGTTATGCTACTTTCTCTGCCGCATCTTTCAAATCTTTATTCTTTCCTCAGCTTTTGATGAAAATTTGTACGAGAGATTGTGGTAAAAATATTATTTCATAAATAAGAGTATACTTTACAGATACATTTCTTAAGAAGGCTTTCATTAAAGTACCTAATTACTTTTATTTTATGCCTTACACTAAGGACCTTATGAACACCCTAATTAAAATACATTGTATGACGTTCATCTTTCCGACAAAATAAATCTTGGATTTTCAAGCGAAGGGGAATATAGATCAGGTTATATATAAATATAGAGGTATATTTTTTAAAAGTCTGAAAGAATAACAAAGGATAATGTAAGATACGGTAAAACAAATAACAAAACAAGATATAAACTGAAGAAGTGGAGGAAAATGAGGTAAAAGGAGGTAGCACCCCTTCTGTCAGTAGACAATACTTAACAGCAAAGTTAGTTAATGTTGTCATTGTGAAACTTAAATGTTTCTGAAAATGTTTTCTTTCCTTCCTTCCTTCTTTCTCTCTTTCTTTTTTTTTTTTTTTTTAAAGGCCGAGTTAAATCCCATCTTCCATTTTTTGGCATTATTAGGGGCTCCCCATATTCTCCACGTTACCAGGGTAAGGGTTAACTTCAGTTTCAGAAACATCATAAAGTAGGACAGACATTTTATTATTCTTTTTTATTGCAAATCATCATATAGGTGGGCGGTGTGAATGAACGTGTGTGTAATACAGTAGTTTCTGTTACGACACAATACACCATAAACTAAAATATCTACCAGTGAGACAGGATGGGGTGGACAGAATTGATCGGCCCCATTTTACCTACACAAATTTTCTGATTCCCCAAAAAAATTATCCTTCCTTTTTAGGAGTATCGAAAAAGGAAAATAAATACCAAGCAGCCAAAATGGTAGTTTGAATCCATTACTAATGCACTGTATTTTTTAGACGTACGTGTACGTGTTTATATGTCGAGGTCACCTGCTAATATACATCATGTCTGTAATGTCGTGTGTCTGCTATAAGTGAAAGCATGGACCCATCAAATACGTCTGACGCACACTGACAGTAACTGCGTCTCTATTGAGTAAATAAGAAACTTTTCGATGAATCATAAACATAAATTAGTGACAGGCTCAGTTGTGTCCCTACCTTTGATACTTTTATTCGGCGGGGGACCGTCCCTACTCCAAGGCGGATCTCCGTGCCCAGAGAAGTCACGCAGTTTGAGGTACGAGATGGTGAGACGAATAATGGAGGCCTTGTCGAGCTGAGAGGTGATGGCTGCAGGAAGCGGCAGCATTTTGGCTAGCTCGTAGAACTCGAAGTTTTCCTTCCCTCGACGAGATCTCGCAGCGTCACGACTCTTCTCCTTCCTCAGCTCCAAGATGCTGCAACAAACATACAAGTCAGTCTTTCTGCTCTTCAACTGGCGACACGCGTTTTAACTAGAACCTTGTTAAGTATTATATCTTCCACTGTTTACCCACAAGTATGATCCTGCACTGTATTACCAGTTAACCTTTAGACGCTTAACGTCAACTATAGTTGACGTACCGCACCGCTAACCTCCAAAGTTGCATTTTATATATTTATTAAACAAATATAGGTACTGAATATATTAAACATGGTGTATACTCTCTGTTTTTTTCTCTTCAAAATGCAGTTTGTTTCATCATTTTAATGTATTTGGTTCCTGTATCATTCACATTTTATATACAGAGTGTGCTAAAATTAAAAAAATAATTCCGGCCCCAAAAGGTTAAATCTTCCACTGATAAACCACACGTTTCAACAATAACGGTTTTATCTTTTAAAAAGTGGACATGTAATTCACAGGTTTGAAACTGAAACGTGGAATTGGTTAACTCTTTCGTTAGTAGCTCGCAGGTTTCGGTTGCGATTGTGTTATAAATTAAAATACTCATTTGAAATAGCACGGTTTTGAAACAGGAATGTGCTGTCTATTAAATCTTCCATTAGTAACCCGCGGGTTTCAACTAGCTCTGTGATACTGAATCTTCTACTGAAAACGCATGGGTTATAGCAGAAGCGTATTATCGGTTAAATCTTTTCGATTGACTGGGACGCACACCGATAAATTAATGACATTTTTTTAAATAATTAAGACAATTAATTTGTTTTATCAATTCCTTACAATTATTCATGGAATTAATATTCAAGAAATCTGTGTGAAATTACTGACGCTGTTGTTTAGAAAACAGGAAATTGACTTCAATTAAACATGCTGTTTAAGATCGGCACCAAACAGTTTATTTAAATGCGGCTCTTATCGATTCAACGTAAGTCCGTAATTTCACGAAGATGAATATAAATTTACATTCGTTTTCGAGAGCAACATACATTGCAGACAATTAGAAAATGGACAAAAAATTGAAGGAATAAACCGCTGAAGGTTACTGCCTTCTACAGAGGTGATGTCGTTTATTCTGGTAGTTATTTAAAAACATTTGGGACGATCCTCCTGTCTCCATCTGTAGAATAAGTCGAAGAAGAAGGCAGAAGTCTCCTCGTTAAATAAGGTACGTGTCTACAAGCCTAAGATTCATTATTTTCCAGACGACAGTAATCTTCAGAGGCATCGACTTTATGCCCTAAAATATGGCAAAAATATAAATATTTCCAGTTTGCACTGAGAAAGATTTTAATCTTTAGGTGTGTCATCCCCGTTGGGTTACAAAATCGTGGGATCAGTTTATTTAATCGCCTGATAGGATCATAAGATGAACACCTATGCATTCACATGAAGAAGTACGCATCAATATAAATGTTGGCGACTTTTACAAATCCCACGATTTGTGATGTAAGACGAGATCTCGTCCCCCTTCCATAATTACCACATATGCTGTGTAGTCACTTAATAAGTTCTTTGGACAACCTGATGATGGCCTACATACAGGGCCGAAACATGTAGTTGTATGTTATATATCGCTACTAACTGTAATATTGTTGTGTTCATGACTGTTTGTATATATAGATATATACAAACTACAGCTTTGTATTAAAGGTTTTAATATTAGTGGATATTTATAGCAGAAGAGGGCAATACACTATAAATCTGTGAACTGTGCTATCTGCAATGAGCCCGTTGCTGTATTGAGCTCCATGTCATTAAGATGTATGAAATAGTGGAAGTGAACCAACACGCACATTTAGTACCCAATGGGAGTAACTAACTCTACGCTCCGCCTACTTTACCCCTGGGAAAACGCTACTGTTATCAGTTGGATACGAAGCTACGGAAGACCCAAGTTGTAACAAAGAGAAGCATCCCAGTCCTTGCCGGGAATCAAATCCTGATCGGAGGTTCCATATCCAAGCTGTCTGACTGAGCTATGTCGGAACAAAATTTCATAATTACGCTTTTCCTAAGATAAGCAATAAGCAACACATTGAATGCCATTCAATGATGATGAAAGTAATGATGATGATAATGGTAGTGGTGATGGTCGTTGTGATGGTGAATATTAAAGAATATACAGTACTGTGTCTGCCAACACCAGGTGCTTGCAGTACACAACCCTTAACATTAGTTAGCAACATCATCTACCTAAAATTGTTTATCAAATTTTTCTCCCTAGTGTTTTCAGTGGTACCCCTCTCTCCGTCTGCAAGTGCTAATGTTCTCATTTGTTTCGTATACTTTACATCTTACCCTATACAGCAATGACCTAGAGTTCTCAATTATCAAGTTTTGGTGTACCATATCACTTTATTTTATGCTATCTCCTCATTTGTATTTAGCAACTTACTCTTCATAAGTTGCTTTCTCAATCTGATGTTTACTGGACCGTGCATCATTGTGATAACTGAAGAATAAAAACCAACTAGAGGCCACTTGATATTTTATTGTACTTCTTATAGGTTCAACATGTTTCGGGCACTACTATGCCCATCATCAGGAGCTCGCGACTATGATGTTGATTACCACATTGGTCATTTCGTTCTTGGTTTGCTGTATGTTGGAGGTTAGGTGCAGTTAGGCTGGAGTCTTGAGCTTGCAACCCAGACACTACTCCAGCCTAACTGCACCTAACTACAACCTACAGCAAACCAAGAACGAAATGACCAATGTGGTAATCAACATCATAGTCGCGAGCTCCTGATGATGGGCATAGTAGTGCCCGAAACATATTGAGCCTATAAGAAGTACAATAAAATGACAAGTAGCATCTAGTTGGTATTTTATTCTTCAGTGCTTTCTCAATCCCTGTCTCTCCGAATAGTTTAGAAGTATGTGAATACTATTTTATGGATAGAGGAAGTACCACAAAAACTGTATATACCGAATAATTAGTGCCTTTTTCGCATTACTGTGAAAATGAATCACTTTAATTTGAAGAAGAACGCAAAAGTAGTGTGTAAGAATCTTAAGAAAATTAACGGATGTTTGGGAGAAACAAATTATTTGATAAATTTATGATAGTTTTCTGTTTAATGAGGAACATTAAACACCTTGTACAGTAGTATTAGGGTAGTTAAACTGAGATGAATACGATGGGATGAATATGGAATTTGGATGGCGTTATTAAAATTGATTACAGCTTTGCTGGCAGGAACTGCTTAAAATGCAGCATTAAGAAGACCCAACAACCGTGTAGTATTAGAGAAACAGGAGTAAAGTAGTATAATGACCGAGAATCCATCGTCAGAACTGTGACAACATTCATCTATACCCACACATGTACAGTATACTGTAAATTGATTTAGCGCACTTTAAACACCTTGGACAATATTCTGAAATTATGATTTCGCTTAATACCAATACAATTGACATGAATCCTTCGGGCTCCTGCGATATAATTCCTACAACAAAAGTCGACACCACAATTCAGCTGAAACCCGGATCCTTCCGTTCCGTGTTACTTCTCTTATTTCTATTTGTAAGTATCAGCTACACTTACTTACTCCATGGTGCAGAGTCCTTCTTGAGAAGCTAACTGGTTTGCAGCTAGTCAAGAAATTCCCCGAATTTCACGGAAACCGAAGGTTCATTACCGCACTCACAAGCGTCCGCCAACTGTCTCTATCCTGGGCCACCCCAATCCAGTCCATATACCCACATCCCACCTCCTGGAGATCCTCCCTAATATTAAAGTATCAGCTACGCAGTTATGTAAAACAAATCAAAATTCAGGCCACTTAACATATAACGTAACAAACATTGATGCGAGTTTGTGCCACCATTGTTGCAGTGGACAGACAACAATAATTACATATTCTGAGCCTGTGTTTGTAGTCTTAGGTATCCAGCATGCAATGCACATGCGCCATATTGTCATCTGTGGCCTGCACGGCCCTACAATATTTTTGCTCATTGTCTCATAAAAGACAAAATTTTTGAATAAAAATATTGAACATGAAATGTGTGTTTTGAGTTTCTTTACAACTTTAAAATAATTCACATTCTAAGAAGAACTGAGCGAGATATGATCAAATATGTATATTGGTCTTCATATAAAGTACCCGTTATTTTTGTCCGAATTTAATGAAAATTCAATTTTCTGGACAGATTTTCGAAAAATATTCATATATAAACTTTCCTGAAGACCCGTGTAGTGGAAGCCGAGTCGTACATGAGGACGGACAGACGTCAGACAGACATGACGAAGCAAACAGTAGCTTTTCGCAATTTTGCTATCGCGCTTACAATCGACAAAAACAGTTCTGCTTACGCTAAATATATATGGATGATTCCAAATGGAGTACCTTGGTTCATAACTCTTCATTCAGCCCTCTAGTTTCATTACAAGAATTTCCTCTTGTAACTACGAAAACGAATCAAATATGTAACGCGTTAGACATCATTATAGACAATTACATGCAATCCGCATCAATAGTCTTCGGCACTTGGTAATCAAAGGTAGGCAGTCCTCCAGAGTTGTCCAACAGGCGCCTGGCCTACCTACCGATTGTATAATAAGAAACATATTGGACGCAAGCGAGGAAAACCTTCTGTCTCGCCTCCTTCTGCACGGCATATTGAAATCACTGTTCCCATTCGAACGGGTCTAGAATGAAAACGATTTTGTGTAAGATAGACGGGAAAGTTATGTCGGACAGGTGGGAGGAGGCTCTAGTTCAATCCTCGAGGAGGAATGAGACGGAGGGGTACACACAGCGAGTGGGATAGATTCAGGATCTTGGACAAACGCAACCCTCGTTCCCATACATTCAATGCAGGAACCAAAAAGGGGAAGCAGACGGCGGCTAGGAGTGGGGTATGCGGCGTCCCTGAGGGCATATAAAAGTGAAAAGTGGCATAGTCATGGGAATAGCCATAGGGAAAGGATGGGAAGAAATAGAAGTCTGGGGCAGTAAAAGACGATGATTAGGCGTATCCCAAAATGAAATGTCCACTCTTGAGCTGATGCCGTCCAGCGAGGTGGTGGGGCTGGGAGGGGGGAATGGATTGAGAGGGCGAAATGGGAAAGCTTGCTAGAGGCTGAAACGGCCACCGGAGAAATTAAAGTTTTGCTAACGGTGGAATTGGTTGGTTGGAGGAAATCTCTTTCTAAGAAAGACGAACATGAAAGAAAAGATGGCAGGGAGGAAGTAAAGTAGGAGAAAGGAAATCAAGGAAGAAGAGTAAATCAAGTTTACGTGCAGGGCCGATTGTCATCGTAGAGAAAACAGTGGATAGAAATAAGGGTGAAAACTGGCAATAAAATTTGTGTGTCATGAAGCAATAGCCATGAAGACAACTACTTTCTCCCAAATTAATGAGAGAACCACAGAAAATTTTGTTTCCTTTCTAAAAACTAAGCTAATAGAAATTGACACCCATCATAACTACCAATATACCAACGTTGCCCAAGTGGTCACTACACTATAAATTAATTCCGTTAATTATTTAATACCCTTTAACCCTTTAAACGCCGAGTTAAATCCCATCTGCCATTTGCAGGCATTATTAGGAGCTCACCATATTTTACACTTTGGGAGGATAAGGGTTAATGGGCTATAAATTTTTTTACAGGGTGCGATGACAAGTATGGTCATTTGTCATAATTTAGAAGTACTAGTGTAAATAATGTCTAATTTGGGTCTTATCATAAAACGTCGTGCTGGGATTCAATGAAATCTCGTAATACTCGTAATATGCTAACGCCTTCTTCTTGACATAGTACTGACAGAAAATCACGTTTGTCCAAGAGCTTGTCAATTATATATTTTAATTGCGGGCTCTGTTCTACATAAGACGCAATTCCTAGCTGCATTCTGACCACTTGAGCTTGGAACAGCACGTATCATCTTCTGATATTCTTATGAAGTTTAAACAACAGCGCTACATTCTCCTTCCCGAGTTTTGGGCGTTACGTGAAATGCAGATGGGGTCATGCTTCTTGCCAAATTACGGGCATGTGCTATGCTGACTGATAGTAAATATATCAGCAAACACAACAGGAGTTTTGCATGATTAATGGTAACGTTTTTACACACGGTTTTAAAATGAATCGTTTATGAAATGACTTACACATACCTTCCACTTTGACGACAATGCACTTCAGATTAGGGCCGACATGTACATTTGTGTGTTGCATTTCGCTGACAACACAAACAGGATTAAACCTTTAAGTCTAATTGTCTTCGACAAAGAAGATGAAATGAGTTATTATTGTTACAGGAATCAACATTTATCATTACCAGTGGGAGAGTTTCATTACATTTCAATGGGGAATAATATCCTTTCTATCTTCATTTCTCATCCCTTTCTTCCTTTCCGTTTTCTCTTGCCTACCTCTCCCATTTCCATCCTAACCCCGAATTGTGTTATGTTAGAACAGCAAATCAAGTTCTGTCTTTGCCAGTCTTCGAGGTCTGGCGGTGACTGAATTCTCTGGCTGACACCCGCTTCAGATGTTGCAACTAAACCATGTTTCACTGAGAGACTACTCCTCCATCATCAGGATTCTGACGTCAGATTTTATTAATTTCTGCCTTTATCCATCAAATGGTAGTGTGTCACGTGTTGAGGAAGGTGAAAAGTCACGCCTCTGTAGAAACAGTATGATAACGAAGTAACATGCTTTGTCAATTACAATTAGGCTATAAATTTTGACAAAATCTGGACTTACAGAGCGTTAAACACAGACGTTAGAATGTTATAATTGCTGTCTTATGGGGTGTAGCGCCACGTACTGTGGTGAGAATTTGATGACAATTCAGAAGAGCATACATCCTCAAACTTCATGTTACTACCCTGAAGATGGAGGTTGTGTGACGTAAGCAATAAGGCGGTAATCTTCACACTCACATAAGCGAGAGCCTCAAATCTCCCTAGCCGAGGTATCAGTCAGTGTTAAAATGTCGTAGGTTTACTGAGACTTTACCTGCTGTGGCAGGGGAACATTACTGAATAGTAAGAGCGAGAAGCTCAGAGTTCTGTTGGGTTGATATACGAGCAACATGATCCTCGTGTTCGACGAGATTAGGCTACTATATACATGAAACGATAGAAATGAACTGCAGATAGAATGGACGAAAATAATTTGTTGAGATGTAACAAAGGTTCAGCAATACCTGTACAAGCCTGGGCAGACCCTGAGGATCTCAGGAGGCTCAGGCTCCCAGATACATGACATCGGCACATGAAGATGGTATGGTTGTCATCCCTACGCACCGGCCGCCTTTACTCCCCAGAAAATATTCCTGGTATTCATTTCTGTTAGAAGCTGAGTCGACCCGGGGCCATAGTGCGGCCAGAAGGATTATGTCAATGAAAATTTCCAGTGACACCATCGGGAATCGAACCCGCGACCTTCCGGCTTGTAGCGCAGTGGATCAACCAAATGCGCCATCTCGTGCCCCTTTGAAGATATAATGGGATACTAAAATTACAGAGTAAAGAGTATGAGGTATAAACAGGTACTGGAGAAAAGATTTGTGGATGTTGAAGTCAGGTACTTGCCTGATATATCCATAACGTGAGGAACAAAAGCGCCAGGTTTGGACTAATTTAAAAAAAAAGACTCTAAGCAAATTGCTTGACAAAACTTACGTAGAAATATTGCAATTTCGTATACAAAACTGAATCACTTTTATCACAATTAAATTCAGTGAGAACTGTGGAGAAGTGAAATTGTGTATTTAAGGTTTCAAGGGAAAAAGTTACTTCGGCAAATATAACAAAGAGCTAGAAATGAGATGCGGTAGTTAATTAGGCAATTTCCCACAAGCATCCAAACTGAATGTTAAGATACTCCTTGCTGGGCGAGTGCAAAATACCCAGTGCTTGTGCGAAGCCAGCATATCGATTGGCAGCAAATAACTCAGAAAGCTTGACGCATCTACTGCGCCTAGGCGTGGCGCGATTTTCACTTGCTGTACTCGCATTTGAAAACTATATATCGATTACGATTACATTCACTCAGGTCAAAATGCTCGTTCCACTACGCAAAAACACTATTTGTAGGTGAATATCCCTGTATGAAATTTGTTTCCTCCTCTAAGGGCAGACCCGTTTATTGTGAGAGCTTGACAGTACGGTGCAGAGGAAACTGCATGGATCTCAGAAAGAGAAAGGCAGACAATGACAAAAGGATAAAAGATATTACATAAAGGAGAATTTGCTATTGGTAAGGGAAAGGCAAATTTCGTCCTAGAAGAGGCCATGACCGCCCAGAGGGCAGTAGAGGCATAGCTCTACTCTTTCTTTAACATCAGAGCTAGATGGGGTGTGTGGCCAACTCTACGTCCCGGCCGTTTTATCCGGGGAAAGAGACTCGTACCCATTTTACGCGAGGTAGGTTGGAACCCACGGCAGGTCTGAAAGTGTGCGAAAAATTTCCCCCCACCGCGAGTGGTCTCTAAGTTAATAACACTGTGGTTACGAAATCGAGGAATTAGATGGATGGAACATGCATCACCTACTAGAATTTGATAAATACCTATGTAATTCAGTAGAACACCCTGAAGGAAATAACACTTCGCTGATATACGCTGAAGTGGGAAGACAAAATTAAACTTAAGAGAGTACTGGATATCAGGGTGTGGACTGAATTAGCGAAGGATAAGGTTCAGTAGCTTACCGCTGTCAGTGAGGTATTACACCTTAGGTTTCCATAAAATTCGAGGAATTTATTGACTAGCTTACTTGACTGCCTACACTGCGGATCGACACAGGCTGACAGTGTTCACGAAGAGAATGCTAAGGAAGATATCTGAACCTAGGAGCGTGGCATTAAGAGAAGACTGGATAAAACTGCATATTGAGCAGCTTCACGGCTTGTACTGCTCACCACATATTATTGGGGTGATCAACAAGAAGACTGAGATAGGCTGGACATATGACATGTATGGGGACAGCAGATGTGCATACTGGGTTGTGTGGGAAAACTGGAGTGAAAGAGAACACTTGGAAGACATAATGTAGATGACAGGACAATATCGAAAAGGATCTTAAGTAAATAGGAAGGGAGGAAGTGAACTCTTTTGGATCAGGATAGGGACAAATGGCGGGTTACTGTGAAAAAGGTAATAAAATTTCGGGTTGCATAAAAGAGGAATATTTCTTGACTAGCTGAGGAACTGTTAGCTTCTCAAGGACTGCGCTCTGTGGAGTTAGTCTTGACTAGCGATTATCAGCTGGAGGTTGTTTCCATTCCGTGAAGGTGGCGTAAAACTCTGATGCCAGATTACAGTCTGCCAACAGATGCAAATCTGCAATGGAATTGTGTACAATCATTGAATATCTGCTTGTAAATAAGAACTGCTGAACTGCATTGCAAATCGATGATAACGCGAAGGTTATATTACAACAGAGCAGTGGGGTAATACACGCGTCTTAATGGATAGGTGAAATCGCAAGCGGAGACTGCTGCAACGTCTTTACATTCGTAATGAGAGGCAGTACACCAATTCCCATTAAAGTTAGTATGAATCCTGTGCCACTGGAGAACACTCCAATCCCGTAGTTTCTAATTTCCTACACCCAGCAATAATAACATGGCTGGCGCGTGAATTCGCGAGGCGATATTAACATTAGGCCTGTTTGTTTATACGCACTGATTTTGGGAGAATATGAGAATTTTTCTTAAAACAATTTCTTTGCGTGTAACGTACGATAAGAGCATTGACATCGTGTGACAGTTTTATTTAACTTCTTGTTTGATGGCAATTACTGATTACAATTAAACTAGATACGGCACAGATCCTAAACACTGAGGGTTGTTTGACCGTGCATCTTCCTCATGAAATAATTTGGAATGAAAACTTGATGAAACAAGGTAATTTTATTGATATATTTTTAGCTCTACATGTTGCGGGTACATACTACGTAGGTCGTGTGTACGGTGCGGATGGTGCAGCGGCTCTCAAGACCGCCACCCATCCATAAACTCGGTGCAGAAAACCATATGCTGCAACTCAACATTTAATGCTCCTGATGATGGGCGTATGTACCCGAAACATGTCAAGCTAAGAATACATCAATAAAATTATCTTGTTGTATCAAGTTGGCATTTCACATTATTTCATCCTAAACACTGTTTACTTTCTTATTATATTTGATTATATTTTATATTATTCATTACAGAATTACATATACAGCCACATTCACCAAGATTTTATCATAAAGACACACTACTATATTGCATTTTATCATTTTAATAATTCATAACTTTAGCTAACTTACTCACTCCATGGTGCAAAGTCCTTCTTGAGAAGCTAACTGGTTTGCAGCTAGTCAAGAAATTCCCCGCATTTCACGGAACCCGAAGGTTCATTACCGCACTCACAATCGTCCGCCACCTATCTCTATCCTGGGCCAGCTCAATCCAGTCCATATACCCACATCCCACCTCCTGCAGATCCATCCTAATATTATCTACCCATCTACGCCTTGGTCTCCCCTGTGGTCTCTTTCCCTCCGGCTTCCCCACCAAGATCCTATACACCCCCCTCTCCTCACCAATACGCGCCACATGCCCAGCCCATCTCATTCTTCTCAATTTTATCACCCGCACAATATTGGGTGAGTAGTACAAATCATTTTAGCTCCTCGTTATGCAGTCTCCTTCATTCCCCGATTACCTCGTCCCTCCGAGGTCCAAATATTCTCCTCAACACCATATTCTCAAACACCCTCAGCTTCCTTTCCTCCCGCAATGTCAGCGATCCTAAACATTGTTTGTAAGTCAAAAATTAAAAAGAGAGATTTGATGCCAAACCCCAAAGAAATAATGTGCGGGTAACGGAATCTTTTAGGCACAGAAACAAAACACAGCAAAATTATTGTATTAATAGACGGCGGAATATATCTGGGAGACTAAGACAAATTGGAGGTGTGGAGATTGAGATAAGGAAATCTTGCACAATTTTGGTGGTAAAACATCTGTCAGCACGTACACTCGGAACGCCGCAGAGGGATAGGAGCGTAACCTTAATATTGATCTCAGAGGCGTCGTAATGATTGAAGATTTTCAGAAACATCTCAGGATTTTTCCCACTTCTTGGCTTTGACATTACTTGTGTTGGACTTCCGCGTTCTGCGACAAGAAAGTTCGCATTATTTTCCCTACTGCAGTGTATGTCTGACCTGTTACAAAATGAGTAATGGATCTTTGGCAACGTTTCCCAGACTAATGTTCCCATTTTAAGAATGTCACGTATTTAGAATCCTTTAAAAGTAACGGACCAATGTTTAATTAACAAGAGGAAAACCTTCAAAGCGTGCATATCCTGCCCACACCCTTCTGCCTCTTCGTAGAACTCCTTTTGCATTTAAATCCTGAGCAATTAGCAGCGAAGACTACTGTGGCTTTACTTGTAGTCCTGCTGTGTATGCAGCTAGATTCCTTAAGACGCTGGTTAATCAAATAAAGGTAAATGAGTTCGTTCCTTTTGATATGGTTATTTCTGTTAGCCTCCCCCCCAGTTTCTCTCCGCGTCCTGTTCTTCTCTTTACAGATGCAGAGAGAGAGAGAGAGAAAAGAACACACGTTCCTGGTTCTAGTGCTTTTCTCAAGAAAGCTGTCCTCTTACTCTATTACTAGGAACTAAATTTAAGAAATTAATTCTTAATATTTTAGGGCTGTAGCTGCATTGCATGTCGTTAGCTAAGATTCGTACCAATTAATTTAGAGTGGGAATTTCAGAATAAGGGACATATTCAGTGCAGTCAATGGCAATTGCTCAACATGAAACTGAAATTCCGTTAACTTCTAGCTGTGATAAAATGGACAGCTTCATCGGAGGAAGCTATATGGACACGCTAGTTACGACAGATTCTCAAATTTTCTCAAAATTTCGACCACACTGTTGAGAGAAAGATCTGTCTATACGACATTTGATTAGTTCGTAGTTCTGCAGGTGCGGATTTCATCAGTGGATAATCAGTTGTCAATGTATCGATGCAGCTGTCTGTGTTACCTTCCAGGACTGAAATATCAGTTCTTTTTGGAAATTAAAACAAAACAAAAGTCAGGATCCCTTTAAATTTTGACGCAGTGTCACACCCAGAAGAACAGATCACTTTACCTGGACCCATGAAGTGCGGCGATTAAGAATTTATACCATCTGCCAGCAGAGTGTTCGCCCAATGTGTACGCAGCTACACTGTACACAGTGTAAGTCCCATATTCCTTTTATATTCAACGGCTTTTGCTTTCCAAAAGACTTGTTAATCTGTTTTTAGTCACCTTCGCAAAATTGCGAAAAGCGACTGTTAGCTTACTCATTTCTATCCGTCCGTCCGTCCACCCGCATGGAATAACTCAGATCCCACTGGACGATTTTAATAAAATATGATTTCTGAGAATTTCTCTAAAATCCGTCCAGAAAATTCAAGTTTCATTGAAATACAACAAGAAAAAATGTACTTCACATAAAAATCTGTGCATATTTATGACAATATATCGCTGAATTCTTCTTAGAATGCGAAACGTGCCGGGCAAAGTTTATAGAGTACAACAAACACACGTTTTATTTAGTTTTGTTTTGAAAACCGTGACGTTTATGAGACAATGTGGAGAAATGTGGTAGAATCAGACAGACCGCAGAAGACAATATAATATGGTCCACGGGCTTTGCATGTTGGATAATTAAGACTACATACATACACTCAGAATATGTAACGTGTAACAATAGTTACAAGAACGCGCTTAATTGTTTCGTTTGTACGTGTATCGCCTGTCTTGTTAACATCTATTCTCACTCCAAATTTTCAGACTTTTTATTAATTTGGAAAGAAGATACATGGATACAATTTGTATTAATAAAATACTGTATATTTTATATTATACATTTTATACACGATCGCCTAACGCTTATGAAGTTATTGTAATTTATTCAGGAATGTAAATTTTGCCTTTCCATTGGACAATGTTACATATTTTTAAGTAACTATGAACTTTGTGTATACTCACTCATGATGGCTGTTATTAGCCGAAACATGTATACAGCCATGAAACGCCAGTGAAATTATTTATACAAATCTTATCTAGTAGTAGTAGTAGTAGTAGTAGTAGTAGTATTCGATTGACAACAGCCAGCAATTCGCGGGGATCACAGTCGTTAAATATTAATCAGAAGCTTTAAACATAAGAATGTTTTGCTGCTATATGGTGCAGACGGCAAACAAAATCATTCTTGTATCGTGTAAGGGAAGTTCTAAAGTCGAATCTCGGCAAAAAAAACCCTGCTTTGTTAAAATAATAGATAACGTGTCCCTCACCTCTTCGACGCCAATGATGAATCTGTGTTTTGAAAGGGGCTGTGACTGATTAATCCACATTAATAATGAGAAATATAAGGAGTGGCTCAAAATTCTATTAAGGGTTTAGTGAAATGTGGACTAATATATGTTGTACATTTCTTCCTTTCATAATTTATAGATGTGTTAGGACTGTAGTAACTGGATTACAAAAAACGCATGCCCTTGAATAACGCTAGTGTTAACAGGTGAAAATTCGCGTTAATACGAGAGGAGATTTCCCCTTAATCGGTTTGGACCAACCACTATTTACAACTCTCATTTGTGTTCACAGATTCAGAGAAAAGAAATGCATAATATAAGCTAATTTCTGGCAATCACATAATTTAATAACTTAACATAACAGATATATGCACGATAATGTAACTGGTCAAGATTTACGATCCAAATTTTAATATTTTTAAATTGTCTGCAGGCAATAAGTGAGATAAGACAATACAGCACAGTATTTATTTATGTGAGGTCCAGCTATGTACTGCGACAATTCTAACAGACAACTCGAAAAAGAAAAATTAAATTCCATCACACAAATTTTCATACAAACTTTCCGTTACACATAAACGGGCACGCCCACGCCCACGCACACACACCACATACACACACACACACACACACACATTGGAATTGTAGTGGTTGTTCACTGTGTGGGATGTGTTTGCAACCAGTCTTGACATGTTCGTACACGTCTTAGCAACTCATGACACAAGTTGCAAGTGACTGCGTTTGCTCAGTTGGCTGCAGTAGGTCGCGGAAATAACACGTGCGTTTATGTCATAGCGATTTTTACGGTGTGTGAAAGTACCGAACAACGCATTTGCATCAAGTTTTGTTTAAAATCGGAAAAACCGCAACGGAAACGTATCAATTATTGCAGCAAGCATACGGTGAAGATGCAATGCGTCGTACACAAGTGTTTGACTGGTTCCGTCGATTTAAAGAGGGTAGAACCTCTATTGAAAGCGACCCCCGCTCGGGACGACCGTCAACATCGTGAAACGAGAAAATGATTGCTAAAGTTAGAACAATCGTTCGCAATAACAGGAGATTGACAGTACGAGAGATAGCGGATGACTGTGGGATCTCCGTGGGCTCATGCGATGCAAT
>Ga0123352_10008101_pt1 | contig 16331 bp, 6 predicted proteins | sample TergutLab28metaG_FD_89700 | JGI IMG/M metagenome (GOLD analysis project Ga0123352, IMG submission 89700) | Labiotermes labralis P1 segment gut microbial communities from Petit-Saut dam, French Guiana - Lab288 P1 | ecosystem: Host-associated > Arthropoda: Insects > Digestive system > Gut ... | reverse complement strand
TTGGTGTAATAATTGAGTAACTCGTCAACATGCACGGTGTAACAATGAAAATAGTTTGAAACGTGTTTATTAACGCCTACAGGAAAGTCAATTATTGTGAAATGGGGGGCAATAAGGAAAGCTACATTTTCCTTTTTTTGTGGCGTAGTTTAGTGTAAAATGCTGAAAAATTCTTTACAGATTATCCTATGACCCTACAATGTCACGACATCGCTTTCACACGGCGTCTGTTATTTAGCGCGACAGACATCCGTTTCTTTTGTTTTGTGAGTAAGGTGGAGTCCTTAATGACGTGCCTTTTCATAATACACACATTTGCAAATTAGCTAATTCAACAATAGTTTATCATTTGTTTGCTGACCAGAAATATGATTACATATAATAACGAGGCCAAAAATTTTAAAATCAATTTATTAAACATTGACATTTTATATGTTTGTACACCATGTTATGTATCATTTGTGTTTCATATTAGCCTTGCTACACAGAGGGCGCACACATCGACTCTCTGCTGACCTCAAATCCCTAAGTTGCGCAAAGTACTTTAGAGACAGCAAAATGTTCCATTTAAATACTAATATCCTTTATATATAACTTGGATTGATGAGGAAAGTCGGAAGAAACAATATTAATTCTATATTTATCCCAGTTCTCCTAAATAACCTTCGAAGATGACCAGGACTGTTCTGTACTTGCGGGGTCCCTTGAAGGTTATTTTGGAAGATTTTGGTTTAATGAATAATTAGGAAAAACCGCTGAATGACTGCGTGGAGTTCCTATTAATCCAGTAAAATGCTAGTGGATAATACACGTTGCTATAAGGCTCACGTGTCTACACATTTATAGTTGTACGTCCTGAGAGTAGCAGGAATTATCTGTTGATACATGAACCATAAATTAGTGGTTTACTTCCGTATCTTTAAGAAACTTAGAACGTAAATGTATAAAGTGTAATCATCGGAACACCTAAGTTGAGCGCGCACTATCTAATTTTTACCATAAGCACAAATGTTTCATAAGCAATTTAGGCCTCTTTTTAATGTGTCATATTTCACTGTTAAGTTTGCATTGCATAGTAAATTTCACAAGAAATGTCGAAGTTCATTCTAGAATACGCCACGAAGGCCCAGACGAGGAGCGGAGGTGTAAATCTACTTTTTCTTTAACCTCGGCGCTAGACAGGGGTGGGTGGTCAACACCACGCCCCGGCCGCTTTACCCCTGGGTAAGATTCCCCTTACCTATTGTACAGGAGGCTGGTTGAGCCCCAGAGCCGATATGGACAGGTGTGGAACGGTGTGGAACAACTCGCCCCCATTGGGATTCGATCATCGGACCGTCCAGCCGTTCAGCCGGTAGCAAGTCGCCGCATCGACTAGGCTATTCCACTGCACTAGTTGCTCCAGAAGAAAATTTAAATTGCTATTTCATGTAGCTGAATGGTTGTTATTGTACAAAATGTTCGTTATTTATGACACTGTGCCACATAAAAGATTACGACTCCATTAAGATCATCCCCCTTCAGACGATCTCAGTTGTTGACGGATGCGGAGTAATTCCGGCGTCATGATATCCTTGTGCGAGTATCAATTTCTTGCAGAAGCTTAGACCATAGGACATATATATATAACGAATTAAACGTTATTAAACGAGACACGCAGATCATTACATGCGGACGGTTAATGTAATATTCACACACCAGTCGATGATTGGCGTTAATTGAGCATAATAAGTGATTTTGAAGTACAAAATTGTTATTTATAACACACACAGCTAACACCCGCCATGATGCATTTGTTTAACTTCTTATTTCGCTGGTTAACCCTCCCTATCTCTCTTTCAATTTTTCGTCGCCTATTAAGTAGGCTGTACTTTTGTCACCCACACTTTTTTCACTTAAGTTGATACATTTTAATTTATGCCGTAATCATCATCATTATCATCATCGTCATCATACATCTTCATGGAGATGGGCCAATTGTTGACCCGTACCAGTCTCACGTATCCAGAAGTCTCTTCAAAGATCTACCATGATTCCTTCTGCCAGTTGGGGAGTAGTATTCCATTACCCTGGGTAATCTATTTCGAGGCATTCTATTTACATGTTGTGTCTAGCTTCTATTGTATTCCAGTAATTTGTCCAAAATTGGTGTTATTTTTAACTCCTTTGTAATTTGTGCATTTGTTTTGGCATCTCTCCAAGTGTATCCTGCTGTTCTTCTCATGTATTTCATCTCTGCTGCTGTTATTCTTCTTGTCGTTTAAAGAAAATCTGTCCGGTTTCTTTCCGTGAGACTTGCCAGTGGTTAAAATTTCCCCTGAATGGGTTATGGACCCAGAACCGGGTAAGTCCAGCGGCAGGATTGCTACCTTTAGCCTCTGGACCGGCATGTTTAGGGATGACATTTACCTCCATTCCTGGTGAAACAGTTATACCGATGTGACTCGGTCGTCATTTCCTCGTTTGTGAACAAGGTATAGCAGGAGAAGGTGATTTGTTTATGCCACGAAAGTATTATTCCTCTCTTGTTAGGTTTACTTGAACTCTTACCGTCAAAAATTATAAACTACGAGAACCTCACAACTAAGAAAACCCATAGGTATTTAATTAATTCAACTACGAAAACATTGAAGCTATTCTTTGTGTTTTTACTGAACCACTTGCATAACAGAATAGTTCTAATAATGTTGCTGCGATACTGTTTAACTTTGGATTTTCGTTTGTCAATCATTCTGATAAATTAGATGCCATTAGTTCGATACTGACAGACTCTATATTCATGTACAAGCCGCTTTATGACTTATATTCTCTATGGGGTGCTGGTGACTCAGTCAAACATCAAGCGCCTTTTGTATGTGACACAGTACAAGGGAACGTTTCCTCGTGTTGGAAGTTAAACCGACAACTACCCAACAAATTTCACTACTTGATACGTGGGAATGGAATTATGTTACAGGTTACAGTCTTGTGGGTGTGACGCCGTGTTCAATAGTAGTTTATTGTCTAGGCCTCGGAGATGCTTGGTCCTCCATCTCTAACGTATTTAACTACACTGAAGATAGAGGCAATATATTTTTCCGAAAAGTTGGTAGTCCCGTGGTAGTGTATGTGAGACATAATCCAGAAGACCACAACACGATGCAAGCTCGGACTTTCCCTGCTACACACATAAACACGCACATTTTGAAAATCGTTAATTAAAATGTTACACACTACAATAATCTTTCGTACAGAATGTATTCACGCATAACTTGCCGCAGAAACAGCAACAAAATACGTGGATGGACGGACAAGAGTGGAGAAAGAAACATTCCAAATTGGAATTCAATCGGATACAATGTGGGGCATGTGTCTGCTGAGTGGCTGGCTGGCTGGCAGGCACACCAGTTTAGTTCCATGCAGGAGAGACACACAAACACACCACAAAAAATGTTCAACAAACAAAATCTAATTAAAATACTCATAATGCGTGCGACCCGGCGTGGCACGGAACGAGCTACGCGCCCTCTTCCACTGCACAACAAAAATACATTGAGATTCAATTGTGATTGCACGCGTCACTGACGAGATCAGAACTCATCGTTCTGGGGTGTTCCCCTGTTGTTTTAGGTACTCTTATTTACATCCAGTCTAGTTGAAACCTGGAGCAGAAAAGCTAATGTTAAAAATAACAAATTCAACTTAAAATTCACATTTCTTCAAAATTTATAACTAAGTTCCAGTTTTCACATTTGCGTTACTGACATGGACTGTGTACACAACACCCGAGGTTACTAACATGGACTGTGTACACAACACACGAGGCGACTGACATGGTCTGTGTTAACAACACACGAGGCTACTGACATGGACTGTGTACACAACACACGAGGCTACTGACATAGGCTGTCTAAACAACACACGAGGCTACCGACATGTGGTGTGTACACAACACACGAGGCTACTGACATTTGTCTGTGTAAACAACACACGAGGCTACAGACATGGGCTGTGTGCACTATAAATGAGGCTACTGACATGGACCGTGTACACAAAACACGAGGCTACTGACATGGAATGTGCACACAACACACGAGGCTACTGTCATGGGCTGTGTAAACAACACACGAGGCTACTGACATGGGCTGTGTACACAATACACGAGGCTACTAGCATGGGCTGCGAACACAACACACGAGGCTACTGACATGGACTGTGTACACAACACACGAGGTTACTGACATGGGCTGTGTACACAACACACGAGGCTACTGACATGGACTGTGTACACAACACACGAGGCTACTGACATAGACTGTGTACACAACACACGAGGCTACTGACATGGGCTGTGTACACAACACACGAGGTTACTGACATGGGCTGTGTACACAACACACGAGGCTACAGACATGGGGTGTGTACACAACACACGAGGTTACTGACATGGTCTGTGTACACAACACACGAGGCTACTGACATGGTCTGTGTACACAACACACGAGGCTACTGACATGGTCGGTGTACACAACACACGAGGCTACTAACATGGACTGTGTACACAAAACAAGAGGCTACTGACATGGTCTGTGTACACAACACACGAGGCTACTGACATTGGCTGTGTACACAACACACGAGGCTACAGACTTGGGCTGTGTACACAACACACGAGGCTACTGACATGGGCTGTGTAAACAAAACACGAGGCTACCGACATGTGGTGTGAACACAACACACGAAGCTACAGACATTCGTCTGTGTAAACAAGACACGAGGCTACTGACATGGGCTGTGTGCACAACACACGAGGTTACTGACATGGTCTGTGTACACAACACACGAGGATAGAATTCCCACAGGGATCAATACGTTAAATCAGAACCACAGGCGGAAACGAAACCTTTCAAAAGAAACTTCCCCTGTGTCCGTTACTTCAAGCGGTTTACCTGAGGTTCGTATTCCGTCTATTCGATTCGTTTATTTTTTTCTTCACTGCTCAGTGTCCCCTTGCAAAAGTTTTCTTTCTTGGACCTAATCCATTTATTTATATTTACATATAGCACTTCGTTTCCCATAATGTTTAATTCGTCCTATTTAATATAATGATTTCTTTCCTAATTTTTCATTGTTATGACCAACTGCATGTAGTCTTACATGAAATACTACTTGGCTGCTTTACGCTATAACTTTCATTGAGGAAATGTGTTATTACTGCTATTATTATTATTATTATCATCATCATCATCATCATCAACATCATCTTCGTCATTAACTTAATTTCAGAAAGTGGCAAAAAATTATACATTTAATAAGAGAACTGGAACATCCTTTATATCCCACTCCTCCAGGCCATGACATGATATTTGTGCTCCTCATAATATTACATTCACATGTTTATAACATGTTTTGCTTTGTACACTCAACGTGATAGCACACTGTTAATCGACACATCATACTACTTTAACCACGACCACCAAAACTCATCCACATTAACTGTGTTAACAAAAGTAACAATGTTATGGTTTGTTTGTCTTTGAGCCTTTCCCTTTAGGATTAACTTTCGCTGTGTTGCTGCATTGAACGGGGCTTTCAAGAAAAGAGAACCAGGATCAGAAACAGATTTAACCGACTATCACCGTCGACTGATATTAGTGAAGAAAATTTGTTTATAAAATCATCTTTACCAACATGCTGTTAAACAATGATCAAACTTATGATCATGTGTTCATTTACCCGCAACGTATAATGTGGCATTTACGAGTAGGGAAGGTCGAGTTCAAATTCAACGCTCGAGATGTGACTTATTTTGGAGTGAGATATTAGCAGTTGAAGAAGGGTATTGATGAGTACAGCCGCTATTTATTAGTCTCCAGAAAATGAATACAACAAATTCCCCTGAAAATGAAAAGAGATACAACGTAGCCGTCAAAAATGTATTGACGGTTCACCGCTGCCGACAGGCAACTCCTTTTGTTTGATATTCAAGATGCAACAGCTTCAACTTTCAGGCCGGATACCAGATATCGAATATTTACGTGTTCTTCCTTAGCACTTGTACTCAAATTCCGGGAAACTAGCTGAAATTAATCAATAAGGGCTTTCGTCTACTGTACTTTTCAGGTCATTATTTACTAATCATCTTAGCATTGGACGTCGTTCTGAGCTGTTGTTAGCGTCACTAAAAATTAATGCGTTGGGTACAACAACATGAAGTGCGTAGTATAAAAACGTGCCCGTAAAGAGTTGAGGCATTGCGTAATTAGGGGAAATAGACTACGCTCCGTAGAATAAATCAAGCAATTAAACAATATCCAAGAAGACTGCAAGAAACTGCAAGGGATGCAAATGTTAGTTACAGCAGCTATGTCACCGCATCTGGAAGACTTTGTATTTTAAAGCCCATTTGCTCTAACGACTCAACTCATTTAATGAACCTTTGTGGTAATGCGGCAGACGTTAGGAGAAACGGAGAAAAATTGGCTGCAAGAATTTCCCTTTGCTTCCATCTGTACAGTCTTTTACATTCTGAAAATTTCAGGACTGTAATCAAAAGAGAACTGGCATGTTGTCGTATACTAATTATTCGTTGGGTCTAACTTCTAGGCATGCGTACACGCGCTTAATTTACGGAGAATATATTTTCTGACCTCTTAGACTGAGAGGTGAAAGTGTCGAACTGTTACATAAAGTTAGTACTCTTCTTTGCAGACTTGGTCTGTGTTTAGCAGTGAAGCTCTTCAATTATAGCAGGAAGGCAGCACTCCTGGCATCTAACTAGAGGCGTTCCGTGGTTTAGATCGGTCTTTATGACTGGACACGGCACTTGCACTAATATCTTGAAGCAGGTTAAGATCGCCGCTTAAAAATCCTTATCAGTTCCTATTTCTATAGTAAAACCAACTAGATGCACTAATGTACCAAATTCATTTTATTTTGGAATGACACTCTACATATTTCGGACTGCCTTTCCGTCCATCATCAGGAGTTCAAGACTCTACATACAGCAACAGGCATATGTACAGTCTTGAACTCCTGATGATGGACGGAAGGACCGTCCGAAACATGTAGAGTGTCATACCAAAATAAAATAAATTTGATACATTAGTGCATCTATTTGGTTTTACTATAGAAATACATTAAAATGCACGTCCCTATGAACGTCAGACCTTATCAGTTCGCCATACTATGACAGATGACCTGTGTAATTGAAACAGCGCCATTGAATAACATAAGAATGGATCGATGTTTTGATGGAGCTTGTCACAAGGACACAGTGCACGGTAATATATCCTCTTCTTGTAGGTAAATGGCAGCAGAGGTGTACACTGCGTATCGAAGTACGTGCGCTTCTTTTTTAACGAAGCTAATAAGATAAACGGCTACACACTGTCACAAATGACATTGCTAATGAAGGCTATTAACAGTGGGGAGGCAAGATTGAGTGTACAGGGGTGCAAATTCTATTCTTGACGTATGCAGCCAGTATACTAATCATTACACTTTCTAGAAAACCGACTTCATTGAAAATTTCGGTTTCGCTTTTACACTTTCAAGAATGGTGCACAAAATTTTGTAATTTGCGAAAGTTAAGTCTCGCAGCTGGAACCGGTTTTTATGTTTCTGAATAAAATAAAATTACGTCCTAAGGACCACACTAGCCTACTAAGAGCGCCCATCTGTTATGTTTTCTCAAGTTCCAAAATATTTTTTTGTAATTGCTATGAATAACACAAACATAGCGGCCTTGCGAATCTCTGAGGTATAAACACCGTAGCACCATTGTTTACCTTACGTTAGGCAGTTTTGGAAACATCAGTAAGGATCCGTCGTCGGCGTCTTCACTCCTGTTGTTTTAACCAGACAAAAGTTCATTTGAATGTTTGTGTACGTAAGAACATATAGGCAATAAAGTGATAACATCAGCCTAAACGAGGCATCAAGTTGCAGCAGTCAATTACATCGTCTCCTGGATTGCTTGACCCTTCTTAAATACATATTCTGAGGGAAGGTTTAAAAACAGCAGCGATATCAGTTCCTTTGTTTCAGATTTCAACAAACATTCAAACGCGTCACATAAATATTCTCCTCTACCAATTCGGTATGCATACTGTTTTAATATGTTTTAATTAGTTTGACGAATTTAAAGAGCTTATCGAATTGGAACAGAATATATACGAATTTCCCGGGATTATAAGCTTCATCGAAATCGATAAATACCTCACGCGCGGTTCCATTTGACTTCAGGTTCTCTAATATGTCAACAGCGCAGATTAGCGGACATTACGTTGAATTCACAATTCACGCTGGTAATTTAGGACTAAATGGTTTCTGATTTTGTCCAACGTCTAAGTGCCCGAAGATCATAAAATATTGCAAGTCGTCCAAAGACCGAGTAAAATTCCAACCGCCCCATCTGAACAGAGACTTCCTACGTCTATTTATCTGGAGACGGAAAACTTCTTGTTTCCAAAAAAGTAAAGGTGTTTTATGAGTTCTTTTGGAACACAATATCGTTGATAAAAATTTCGGAGGGGGGAGGGGCTACACTTTCCTCCCCCGACCAAACCGAGCCTGAGGGCCACCCTGTCTACTCTACAATGGATATCGGGTCTCTTTCCCAGGGGTAAAGGGGCCGGAACGTGGCTTTGAGCGCACACCCAATCTAGTATCGAGGTTAAATAAAGAACAGAGCTATAACTCTAATCCTCTCTGGGCCTTCATGGCCCGTTCTACGGTGAACTTTACTTTGTATATCTTTGATAAAGCCCAGTAAATAAAGTAACAATATAATATACCATGGTCAAAAGATATAGGATCTATTCACACTGATGATAATCATTCAATTAATGTACGGAGTAAATCCTGAGAGTAGAATTTTGAATCACGTGTCCCAACAGAGTGACGTTCTGGATATTTAATACTCAAGTTGTAGCACTTTTATGACTGTCATCCCGCTGTACTGCTACTATCATTAGACACAAACGGAGGTTCAGTCCAAATACAGCTCTTGTTTTATTTCAACTGCGAAGCTTAACAACTGAAATAAAATCAGGCTTGTGTTTAGATTGGCTCTGCGTTTATAGCGAATGAGAAGTCTCATCGCCCTTTCAGTATCTATGCACAACAACACATTCCTTCACTGAACCATTGGCGCAGCAGTTGACAGTGCATGTTTATGAATTTTATGTTTATGGTTCCGTGCATCGCTGATCTATATTAATAACTGTCCAACGAGATGCAACACAAAGCAGTCTTTTTGTTATTCTGCAAGTTCACTCTACATGTTTCAGGTGTCAACCACACCCATCATCAGGAATACACAAAACTTTAATTACAGCCTCCAGTACTGGTCATATTTTTTGTGCAGCTACCTCCTTCCAACGTGGCCAAACTAGCTTGGCCATGTTGGAGTACTGGAGGCTGTAGCTACAGTTTTGTGTACTCCTGATGATGGGTGTTTTTGACACCCGAAACATGTAGAGTTAACTTGCAGAATAATAAATAGACTGTTTTGTGTCGCATCTCGTTGGACAATTATTAACGTGGTGTATGTTTCATTCGAGAGATGTTCGGTTGGAATTTATCACTATTTCAGTTTATTACTTGTTTAATTAGGCCTTAAACCTTACTAACGTGATAGATGAAGTGCTAACTGCCTACGATAGAGCTACAGGTAAATTTCACATGTTTCGGGTATGAAGGCCCAGAGGAGGAGTAACTCTACTCTACTCTTTTTTAACCTCGGCATTAGATGCGTTGTATAGGTGACTGGGTGGGCCGCAGAGCCGGTCTGGACGGGTGAGGAAAATCTTGCCCCGACCGGGATTCAATCCAGTGACCGCCAGCCCGTAATGAGGCGCCATATCGATTGAGCTATCCGACCCGCGTAGTAATTCTGTCACAGCACTGTCACTATTAAATAGCATTCTCAGGCCCACACTTTCCAGGCTCCGGTGTGAATCATTAGAAACTTCTAACTGTAGTTGTAACAGGAGTGTTGAATTGTACACAATACTGTGGCATACGTAAGCTGATCACCAGTCTCAGTCTTTAGCTATTTAGTTCAACGTTCCTAGTTCTTAATTTTGTTTGCTTCCGCACTTTCGTTTAATATTCCTGTTTCTAGATATGTGTGTAAGTATGTTCGTAGATTCGTGTGTTCTAACTGCCACTCGGTCCGTAATGTAGGCAGGTTCAAGATTTCTCTTTGTTTTTGTTGTTCTGTGCGGGTAGAAGGGTTGCGACGGGCTAAGGCCCCGTCACACGTGTTTTAGCAAACATCTGATCTACAGTTTATCAGCTCAGAAAACTGACGGAATATGGACAGCACTGGCTTGCGAGTGCTGTTGAATGACAGGCAGTGACGACCTTCAGCCGATATTATTCCCTCACACAAGAAAGCCTTACCCTCAGTGACGAACCGTAATTGAATTCTCATGGACAAATGTATAAACATCTGAGGCTTCAGAATTGTCCTTGCACCTGTACGTACTAACAAACCCACTTTATACTTTGCTAATAATTCTCTCGCTACAAATAATCTACTCATATACGGACTCTTAATATTCAAAGTTAAAAATATTATTTAATTTCCAATTTTTTGGGTCGTAATAACTGTGCTGTTTGTAACATTTCGTAATATAGTGGATTTTAACATTAAGGGATTATTAAGACTTCCCACTAAAACCCCAAGCTGCCGTACGTAGTACACATTTACAGCACTGTGCTGCCCCTTTGTTCACTGTAATAGCATCCACCGTGCCTAGCTGCAAGCCGTCAACCTCATCTGTAACCAGAGGACGCGTTATTCCAGAGTGACAAGAGCCAGCTTACATGAAAAACTTTTGTACAAGGGACACAATACAATTAAAATCACAATACGTGCGCACACACACACACACACACACACACACACATATATATATATATATACATCTTCTGTGTGAACATGGTGTTTTATCTTACGTTATTTTAATATTTTCAGTTACTGCTCTAAGTGTTCAAAGAGTAATCAATTAATTACGTCATGCTGACTTGCTTGTATAAGGATTACTATTACGCATAAACCTTGATTGCTATTATTATTATCATTATCATTTGTTAACACTTTTATGCAGGGTATTTACAATTATGAACCCGAAACAAAACTTGCCCCTGTACTGTAGTTACGGTTTATACCACATGTAATGTCACTTCCCACGAGGAGTGTTTTACACTTTTGCATTAGTACATTCTGAAGTGTGTGTGCAATACCCAATATGGCTGTTTTCTATAGTTCCTTGAATTTTCCTTTTTCCAGGTTGTTGCTGAAGTATTTTCCGAATGATTTGAGATGGTTAGAGTTGTCACTATTATTGCTTGTGCAAAATTATTATTATTATTATTATTATTACTACTACTACTACTGAGTTAGCACCCACAATCACTCCACCTTGTTTCTGCCTTGCTTTTTTGCCTTGTAATTATGCTGTACCGCTATATTCGTGTATTCATATATTCGTGTTATTGTTTAGTAACTGCCCCTGTGATGCTAAGTTTGCAAGTCAATAACCTGAACTCAATGGAATAAGCTATCAATATATTCATGAACAAGTCATCATCCTTAATATTTCTACTTTAACAATTTAAAATACTAATCAGGCTGCCTCTTACCTGACGCGATTTGTCCTTATTATCTATTTGCTATGCCTTTATGTTCGTGGTTTGTTATTTGATGTGTTCCCTCGTATGACCGGCAGCTCTCTCTGTATCTGGCCTTATGTCCGTTGTGCCAGCATATTCATAATAAATAATTGCATTACCGTTATATTTTTGTTCTCAAAATATTTTGATCTCTTGATCATTTCAAGTTTGTGTCTACGCTTCCTTTTGTATTTACTGAAGTGCCTCCTAAGTAATTAAACACATGCGGAAGATCGTGTCTGTCCTTCCGTTCGGGATGGATTAAAATTAGATTGTCAACAGTAAACATTATCCTGCTATCTAATATTGAACCCTACTGATCCAAAATAGTCTACAGCATAGCTCTGTGCTGAGTTCAAAGAGAATTTAGCAACTACTTGGTAACAGAGCGCCATGGGTTCGACACCCGAGGGAACGTGATTGAGGCGTGTATATAGGCTAGATTATTCGGGCAGTGCGGTGAGCTTTTGCCCTCTCCCACTAAATACCTGCAATGTTATAGAGACAAAATTACATTTCGTATCTAATCCAACCATATTCACATTTACATTACCGCGAATTTTACTGTGTTTGAGCAGGAGGGAGAAGAGCCAATAACGTGGCGGAGAGTGTGAGAGCCTTGAAATTCACAAAAAAAAGAAATTATTTTTCCAAGAGAGAAGGCGCGAATTTGTTGGCTTCTACATCGCATTGTTTCTAGACATTGTAATTTGCGAGTTGCAAGAAAATATGTTTTTTATTGGGAGGACAGGAGTTGATTTTTTTCGGTGCCAAGAATAATTCAGTGAAAAGCCAGTGTATAATATTCAAGACCAGCTAACGTAAGAATGATGCAACACACACAAACACACACACACATAACTTGAAGTGTAAATTAAGATAGGCACGTAAGTGTATTTTACCTCAACTGTTGCACCGTGAAGTTTTATGCAGTTATTCGACATGGTATTCGTTCCTCTTTCCTGTGTTTGAAGCTGTATTTGACGTAAAACAGCCGTGTTTGTTTCATATGATGTGTGTGTGTGTGTGTGAGAGAGAGAGAGAGAGAGAGTGGACTGGTAGCGTGGGTTAACGTTCTCCGAGACTATATGGGAAGCGTCTCAAGTTTACTTCGTTCCAGCTTAACCCTTTAAAGCCTACTGGTTACGAGATGCACCAAACAGTTTAACATTCAACAACTGTACGCTCTGCCCACACCTATTTATGTGTTTTGTATTTATCTCGGAACAAACAGCCACTTCTGCCCCATGTAACATAAACTGATTCGTTTTTATAACCGAGATGAAAAGTGTTTACAGCGCGGTACGAACTGGGCCTTTAAATAAAGCAGTCTGCGCTTCGTCTTTCAAGGGGTTAAACTATACGATGCAATTCAGTGAGGTCACGTTCAGAAAAAGAAACTGGTAGAGACATGGTTACAACTATCTCTGAAATATTTTCTGGTGGAGACATCAGTGCACGCAACAAAGCGTAAGATACACAACTTCAATATTTTAGTTTACATAGCAAATTAATTTCTGACTGTAAAGCTATCCCTTGCACATGCCTTTTTTGGGCCCAGGGGTTCCAGGAGGTTAAGATTTCCAGATTTTAAGACAATCGGCACATGAAGGTGGTAAGATTGTCACTTGTACGCCCCGGTCTCCTTTACCCGCAATGAATATCCTACTACTCATTTCTACTCGAGGTTGAGTCGACTCGAGGTCCATAATGCGGTTGGTAGGATTATGCTAATGGAAAATTCCTGTGACACCATCGGGAATCGAATCCGAGCCCTGAGGTTCCCTCGCCTCCACACTGGTCCAGACGGTCCCTTGGTTCTTTCCAGACTCTTCCACCAAAAAAAAAAATGTCGCTGCTATTTCCGAAGGAAAAATCGATCCACGTGCGGTATTTACCACCTACCCAAATCTAGCGCCTCCTACAGTATCCTACTGGCTGAAGTTCACCTTTACCTACTGATCGACAGTACACCTCTTGAATTTTATACGCTCCTGTGTAACAAAAAATCTAAATTAGAAAAGAATTCAATTTCTGCTTACGCAAGATAAAACTTGCGCCAGAAGCTACTGTCAGTATTTGCTCACCTTTACAACCTGTTATAGAAATTTCAACTTCAATAACTAACCAAGAACCCTGATGAGAGTTTTTCTTTCGTTTTGAGTCTGTAGTTGAGAGTTTTATTTAACTTTCGAAACGAAATTTTTAACTTAGAACATACAACGTGTTCTGTATTTACCATCCGTTCGGATATATAAAATCTGACGTCTCTTGTTGTAAAGTTCAACTTCATCCTGGCGTCTGACTTCGTTACTTTGAAGTTTATTTCACATTAGTAGAGTCATTATGTATCATAATCATTATAATAGACACCGCCAGCCCACCCTTTTCTTCCCGCGTGTCTGTTATTGTTAAAGTTCTTTTATAGTCATTTGTTTCGGATGAAGTTTTCCTCGTTCTATTAAGTGCAGCAGTATCAGAACCTGTACCGGTGATGGTCTGAATTAGCAAACTTCTACCCTGCTCTAAACTGTTGTCAGTATTTTATGTGAGCAAGTTTTAAGAAAGTCTGTTTAAGAAGAGCAGTCATTGAACGTACGGGAGTTGATAAAAGTTATCAAGAAATTTATTTTTTACCTTACACGGGCACAAACTATACCGTCAGCAGCAGCAAATGTCCAAGTTTCTCATGCGCTACCAGCAATTCGCTTCTCATGCTTACTGCGAGGCCGCGGGGCCAGTTTCCAATATGGCGTCGCAGGAGGAAAAGGCTTTCTGTGTGCTCCGTTCTGAGGTGTCCAGATCTGTCATTACAATGCAGCGTGAGTTTCGTGCACGGTTTAGAAAAGACGTACCATGCAGGAACAACATAACTAGGTGGTACCGACAGTTTGTGGAAACTGGATGCTTGTGTAAAGGCAAGAGTCCTGGTCGATCTTGTGTGACTGATGACAACACTGAAAGAGTGCGTGAGGCGTTTCTGCGAAGTCCCCGCAAGTCAGTGGCTAGATCAAGCAGGGAATTGGACAGTTGCCGCTGCTGACGGTGTACGTTGTGCCCGTGTAAGGTGAGAAATAAATTTCCTGTTAATTTTTGAAACTGCACCATTCTTTTGTGTATACCCTGTATACGCACAAGGCAGTTCCTTTAAGATGTACCAATCTGGTACTCGCATAACCCTTTCAAATTTACGTTAGAAAATAAAAATTAATTTTAAATATTTAGCTGTTCTTAACTATGTACGTATAGGTACTATACGTCAGTCAATAACACAATATTTATTTTATATACAATGGTGTATATGTCAGGGCGACATGTTTCGACCTAGTCGGTCATCCTCAGGTCCTCCAAGAAAACAGATCCAAGAGTTGTTTAGTTTAAACAATAGGTGTGGGATCAGTCAATAACACAAAAATATCTAAAAAAGTTGTTTAATAAAGGATGAAGTAAACTACATGTTTCGGCCTAATGTGGTCATCATCAGGTTTTCATCCGAAAGTATGGTGGTAGTGCTTTACTGTAAAGCACTACTACCATACTTTCGGATGAAAATCTGATGATGGCCACATTAGGCCGAAATATGTAGTTTACTTCATCCTTTATTAAACATATTTTTTAGATATTGTTGTGTTATTGACTGATCCCACACCTATTGTTTATATACACACAACGGGGATGGTTCATTGTAGAGTTGTTTAGTTTATCTGCATTTGGAATCCCACATGCAGATAAACTAAACAACTCTTGGATCTGTTTTCTTGGAGGGCCTGAGGATGACCGACTAGGTTGAAACATGTCGCCCTGACATATATACCATTTTATATAAAATAAATGTTGTTTTGTTGACTGACGTATAGTACTTATATATTCTAACGCTTCGGGATGAAAAACTTCAAAAAAATATATACTTATAGGCTACTTTAGTTGAAATTTTACTCAGAGTCTCAGTGCAGATAACTGTGATATCTTTTGTGCAAGCCACGGCCTACTAACAACGTATTCCTGTATAGTGTCTGCTCCTATTGTAACCACACGAAACTTAGAATTCTTCTAAATTATATTTAAACTTTCGGTTGTTCCTACACATAAGAGAACAAACACAGTCTCATTTACAAACAACAGTCCGTTAAAGCTACATAAGACGTAGTCGCTGTATAATTTTAGGGTCACATAAAACAGACACTGTAGGTATAACGTAACATTAAGTGCGTTCGTTCAACCATTGTTTCCGTGTAAAAGCTGTACGTATTACATATTATGAGTGTGTGTTTGTATTCTTACTTAACCAGCATGCAAAGCGCATGAGCCGTAGTATACTGTCGTCTGTCGCCTGTCAGGCTTTACCATATTTTTCCACATTATCTCATAAATGGCAGGATTGTCGAGAAAGGTTTCTGAACAAGAAATGTGTATTTTGATTTTCTCTACAACTTTTGCCTTACATTTATTTAATTAATTCTTTTATTATTTATTTATTAGCCATAAGATTGTAGGGGTATAAACAATCTATAATATAATTTGCTATCTTATTGTGTTAACATGGCAGGGTGCCCATCCAGCGATGACACCTCAGTCATGAAGGTCGGAGGTCCAACGTCTTTTTAGCCTTTTATTTCTCTTCGGTTGTGTTAGTGTTTCCACCAGTGGGTTGGGATGGGATACTAGTT
>Ga0123352_10008098_pt1 | contig 16334 bp, 7 predicted proteins | sample TergutLab28metaG_FD_89700 | JGI IMG/M metagenome (GOLD analysis project Ga0123352, IMG submission 89700) | Labiotermes labralis P1 segment gut microbial communities from Petit-Saut dam, French Guiana - Lab288 P1 | ecosystem: Host-associated > Arthropoda: Insects > Digestive system > Gut ... | reverse complement strand
TGCTGATATTCAGCTACGGCAAGAACTGAGTTACCGTCACAAAACCCGTACACATAAATCATATCTGCATACTCTTCAAATGAAAATGTAAATGGCATCGTGAACGTAACAGACGCACCGAAATGAGAACTGTTCTGAACACCAGTAGCCGACCATACCAACCCAACCCGCCTTTCCCCGCACGCCTTAGGTACGACCCAAGTGTAGAGAAAACGGGAACGCCTTGTCTGTAGCTGGCTAAAAATAGCGACTCGCCAGCTGATAGACGCGGTTCACACGAGGGCGTGTACGGGAATTAAAAAACGGTCATATCTCCGTAACCGTCCAAAATCGGACACATGTTTGTATGAACTTTTTTGATCACAAAGACCTAGGAAATCACCTCCTGCAGTTATGCCCTAAAGTCGTGAAACACCCTGTATATGTTGTCAGGGGCTACTGAATACTTTTCTATAGCCATGTGTTATCGTGTATTGTAAATACGACGATGAAACAACTTTTTCACTGTAAACAGAATTATTTATTCCTTGTGCAGAAGAATTTGTATGAACTAAATTTGTTGAGCGAATTTGAGAACATAAAAATTACATGTTACATACCTCCAGTTTTGAGTCACTGTGATATATGACCTTGCTTAGAAAATAAACAGTGTGCTGATTTGTTTTCTCAGATGGACTAGGTGGCAGTATGTCAGTGACTGCTATTGTGATGATTGGGAAATTCTTTATTGCTGGATCTTTTGCTATAATTTACAACTACACCGCTGAACTGTTCCCAACTGTGGTACGGAACACGGCTCTCGGCACTGGAAGTATGGGCGCCCGTCTGAGTGGTGCTCTGACACCTTTGATAACGCTCTTGGTATGTTTCTCTTGTTTAGCAAGAAGCCATGTCTAAGTCTGCATGACTGTCCTTAATCACAAGAAATGTCTTCCTTTCTTTTTATTATGATTACACATATCCTCATTGTCATTTAGAATGACACTATCTAAGCAAAGTACCTAGTACTGGTTTTTGCTATGTTGGTAACTGTTGTTGCTGTTTTCATGTTATCATTTACATAATTGCCTTAGTGATTGTTGTATAAATGTATGTATTTGTGAAGACGAAGTGATTTAAATTCCAATGAGCGATTTGTATAGTATTTAACCCTTATCCTGCTAATGTGGAGAATAGGGTGAGCTCCTAATAATGCCAGCAAATGGTAGAAGGGATTTAACTCGGCGTTTAAAGGGTTAAAGAAGAAATAAAAAAATAAAAAAAAAAATAAAAATAAATAAATAAAAATAAAATAAAAATAAATAAAAAAGTAAGGTAATTCAGAGCCTATACAAATGTTTACTTTTGTTGTATTTCATTTAATACCCTTGGATTCAATAATCTTTCATTTGTTTCAGTTAAATGTGTCATATTTCAGATAAAATGCTCTTTTGTTTTCTACTTTAACCTTTAGACGCCTTATGTCAACTACAGTTGACGTACCACACCGCTAACCTCTAAAGTTGCATTTTATATATTTATTCAACAAATACAGGTACTGAATATTTTAAACATGGTATATACTCTCCGTTTTTTTCTCTTCAAAATGCTGTTTGTTTCATAATTGTAACTTATTTGGTTCCGGTATTATTCACATTTTATATACAGGGTGTGCTAAAATTTAAAAAATAATTCCAGCGCCAAAAGGTTAAATACAAATTATTTCCAGAATTTTTCATAATTTAGAATCTTTATCAATATAGAAAATTGAAGTGGATTTGAAGGATTTGGCTACATTCCAATGTAATAACAAAACAGTTGGGAAGACTGTGTCTTGTTACATCATAATGGGCATGACCCTTCAGAAGTAGCCATTGAATATGATCATAATGTGATTTGTGAGTAGGCTGTATTTATTGCTCTTCTGTTACAGGATTCTTTTGACAACAGACTTCCCTCAGTTATATTTGGTGTCATTGCTGTGATATCAGGCTTGCTAGCCCTTGTGCTTCCAGAGACACTGAACCGACCCATGCCTCAGACTCTGGAAGATGGAGAGAAGTTTGGACAGGGTGATACAGCTTTTAATGTTTGCTGCAGGAAAAGATCTATGGGACATGCATATGATGTGGCACTTTCATCTCAAGACTAAATTTGTACAAGAATTTTCAAATGCATTCCAGCTTTATATATGAAGGTATGAAACATTTCTTGGAGCTGGCAGGTGTAGAGTTTACGTGTGATTGGAGAGTAAGGTGAGAAGACAGAGGGAGAAGGGTGGAATGTTAGAAAATTTTATCAGTATATCTTTATTACACACATCCAATAAAAGTATGTTGGCGAACTTTGTTCATATTATTATAGTAGTGTATTTTGTATTTGTGGTTCGTATTATAGAATTTATCGACTGAAACAAGATTAAAGAATGCATAGAAAATAATATATGAAAGATGTTAAAAAATTACGGTTTCCTTTGTCATAAAAATTGAATGAAGAGTCATTACAGTGTTATATGTAGCTTATTTATTGCACTGAAGTATTATTACTTTAAAGTACAATCCCAGAGCACGTAGTAGCATTTATCCTACTTTGGCATGAGTTTAAAAATTCCAGTATGATAAATATCTCTCACTTTCCATCCTCTCTCACCTCATCTTGCCATCTATTTCATGGTCTTACCTCTCAATCATGTTGTTCCCAAATTCATATATAATACTGTTTTGGGAATTCTATTTTCTTCCATTCTCTGTACATTCCCAAACAAACGTAATCTATTTAACCTTATTGTCTGTATTATAGTAGGTTTTTTAACACTTACATAAATTTCTTTACTGGTTAATATTCTCCAGTTTTCTTTTTTATTGTCATATACGGGGCCTAAAATTCTTCTGTACACTTTCCTTTCAAAAATGTTCAATTGCTTTCTGTTTCTCTTTGTTAGTGTCCAAGTTTCTGATGTGTACGTTAACGTTTTGTCTATTGTGTTCTTTAGTCTTAATTTTAGTTTCTTTGATATGTTTCTATTTTTAAAAACTTTTGTAGCATAGAATATGTTTTGTTACCACTTTTTATTGTTTCTTGCAAGTCTATTTGGTAATTGTTATCTTCATTAAGCATAATTCCTAAATATTAAAAATTTTCCACTCTTTCAAATTTGTAATTTTTTATTTTCAAATGTCCAATTTTATTTTTCTTTAAACTGCTTTTCCTTTCCACTGTCATGTATTTTGTCTTTTCTTGGTTTGTCTGTAATCTGAATTTTCTGGCAATGTTTTCCATTTCTACAAAATCTTTATACCAATAGGAACCATTTTTATACTTTGTATACTTTTTGTAATGCCAAATTAAATAATATTGGTGATAAAGGGTCACCCTGTTTCAGGCCTGTTTTATTTTCAAAGAAAGATGACAATGTTCCTTTTATTCTAACCATACTTCTTGTCTTTTGTACACATGTTTATGTAATGTTACGTTCTGAAAATTGGCTTATTTATGGTTGGAGTGACTAAAACCATCATCAGTGATGATGGCCAGTAAACCCAAAGAACTGTAACATGTTATCCCTAAATGTTTGGAGGGCACCACCTTTGACATTAATTTATATTAATCTTCATTGATTTAATTGTGTTTCAATTATGAGTTTGCAGCATTACATTTTTACTGACGTCCTTCAAGGCTTCCAGATTAGAAACCAGGTTAAAAATTCACGTCTTCTATAGTGCCTCTGTATTTTGGTTTGTCAGGCAATTCAGATGTCAACAGGAATGGGAACAAGATGTCATTACACAGAGAGTTGTGTAGACTCTGGCATGAGTGTTGGGCCTCTTTGCCTGTTAAGTCAGGCTGACCCATGCTGTATGAGCTTGCTTCATGGCTGTTTGTGTACAAGACTCACCTTATTATCCCAGTTTACATGAGTTAACACTGAGTTTTTCCCAAACACAATGATGTACTTTAATCAGTCACATGAAGATGTGAATTATATATCGCCTAAATTGTTTGTAAAAACAATTATATATGTGGATTTTACGACAAAACTGTCTGCACTGTTCAATGCTGATGGATTAGTTTGATAGAAAGCAGTCTGTTTGACAATAAAAGTGAACTGTATGTCAATACATATCAGTACGTAAAGTAAAGCTGGGACTTGTAATATAAACCTTTGCTGTTTGCAGTTAATCCCCAAATTCTGCTCTAATTACTGTGTGTGTAATGCATGGTGTTATGTTAGTCTAGGAATCAAAGTCCTTTAAGAAAACTTCTTACCAAATGAATTGGCCATGATGATTCCAGGCTGTGAAGGTCGCTGACTAAACCATGCTGTGATTTTCATTATGTGGCTGCATGATGGATTTTGTTGGGGTCCTTAATGTGACAAATGGCGTTCAAATAATGAGAAGCTGGAATACATGAATCACACAGAAAGTTGACGAGTGCATGCTTAGCAGGTTTCGGATTACCATGGATCATCAGCTGTGCTATAGGAGTAAATAGAGGATTTTTGCTAGGTAATTTGTTACGTTTCACATCATTGCTTTTAGTATAACCAAACCAATACTTTCTTGAGTCTCAGTAATTAATAACTGTCTTTTATGTCTTTATATAGGTCTTTACAAAGTATTATTTACATCTTATGTATATTGGACCATGCATTGTTGTGATAGTTGAAGAATAAGAGACCAACTTGATGTCACTAGTTATTAAGTTTTATTTCACTTCTTCTATGCTCAACATGTTTCGGACATACATCCATCACCAGGAGCCTGCGACTTTTCTGTTGTATCACCACATTGGTAGTGTGAGCCTGCTACATGGAAACCACCCCAACCCAACCACACCGAAACTCCAACACACATCGAAACAAGAACACACTACCAATGTGGTGATACAACAGAAAAGTCGGAGGCTCCTGATGATGGATGTATTAATGTCCGAAACATGTTGAGCATAGAAGAAGTGAAATAAAACTTAATAACTAGTGACATAAAGTTGGTCTCTTATTCTTCATCTATGATTTACATATTTGACGTTCATAGGGCCATGCATCATAATATTATTTCTATACTAAAACCAACTAGATGCAAATTTTATTTTATTTTGGAATGACACTCTTGCTAGCAAGCAGACAGCAGTATCTGTTTGACAAATGCCTTTCGCTGTATGTACAGTCTCAAACTCCTGATGATGGACGGAAAGACTGAAACATGTAGAGTGTCATTTCAAAATAAAATAAATTTGATACATTGGTGCATCTAATTGGTTTTACTATAGAAATATGATTTGCATATATCCCAATATTACTGAGGAATCTTCATGAAGGACTGGGGATAAGGACTTATTTAGGAAACCTACAAAAATTTAACTGTTTTCAAGTGTTTAAATACCATTAAAGTACTTCAGAAATTTCTTTTACTGAAATCTTGCTCAATAACTGATGGGGGATGTCATAAATTCTCTACTGCTTCGGTGTTTAATGTGACTTAGATATTGTTCCTGAACATGAATTATGTTTACTTAATTCATGGTGATCACTGCTGGTACTTGTATGTTGAAAGTAGTTTTGGACATTGCTAGAATTCCCTATCCTTTTTCTGTGCACTTTTTTGTACATATGAATACACATTCGTTTCATTAATCCACCATACTGCCACAGCAGCTACTGGATATGATTAAGTTTCTAAGTTTCAAAGTGTGTACTCTCATTATTTTATAGTATAATTTTCCCATAGCATAAACCAATGCAAATTATGTGACGTGGTGTTCTCATGGCAGCAGTTATGAAGATCCCTGTGTTCTGGGGTGGATGCCAAATCGTTACTTAGATAGGTACCAATGTTTCACAGAAATGTGCTGATTTCACCTTCAGAATGGAAGGCTGCTGTTCTCCATTGCATCCCAGAAGACAGCAGTCTTCAATCATAATTGGTGTACATATGTTTGCTGTTTCTGATGGTCTTCACCCTGTTCTGTGCTGCACAAGAGATAGTTGTCCTTGTATTCTGGATTTGTTGATTCCCTGTAGGCTTCATCGGTTGGATAGATGCTCAGAAGGTGCTGTGTTGTATGGTTTAGGAATTAGTACACCTCCTCCTCCTATGGTTTTTCAGATGGTATCCTGGCCATGGCCTCCCCTGTTTTCTTCCTCCAGTCATTCCTTTGTTTTGCCACCATGTGACAGTTTTTTATATTGAGCAATTTGGCAGCATCTGCCTGCACTTCATCTCCACCATCTGTTTCACGCCCAAACAGAACAATTGGTCAGGCAGGTGTTTTGTCAACCATAACCCTACATTCCATGTACCAATTGTCATATCCATTTCCTTTTGCCTGTACCATTGCAGTAAACACTTATTCTGAGGCCATGACTGGAGTTTCAAAACAACAGGTTAGGGTTGCTGATCATGTGACTGAGTCCCAACCTTGAAGTCCAGAATTTTATTTTGGGGTATGCTATGCTAGAGAGATGCTGCATCTGGCTCCTATGCTTCGGTCTAGCTAGTTGGGTGACCCTACTGGTATTTCAACTGCTGCCAGCATAGCCCTCAGATTCTTTGCAGTATGCAGTCCTCCTCACCTGGCCCTTCTTGGGCCATTGTCAAGGTGGTGTCCCCCTGGAGAGGCCTTCGATGTTTCTAGGCTTCCACGTCTGAGTATTCAAGATCTCTGTTCTTCTGGGTTGTGGAACCACATCACACTGTAGAAATAGAGAGACCACTATTGAGATGTCTCAGTTGGGAATTTGATCATAATTCTGTGCCTCTGTTGCTATAAATGTGTTGGTCCTTACCTCCATAATCTTTTATGGTACAGAAATCCATAGAATAACAAGTATGTTGGTCAAGGTTCCAACCTGCGACATCTCAAATACAGAGGACTGCTAATCTTTACACCCTCACATTCAATTTAAGCAGGGATTCTACCATTTACTGAACTGTGAATACTGGTAGCTATTTTTGAACTGCTTCAATATTGGCTACAGTTACATATGCAGGTTTTTCTTTTGATCCTATAACCAATGTTTTAAGTATCTGTACAAGTTGTGGGCTGCACAGTGTAGGCAATAATCAGGATATTTTGTGGTGCTCTTATCAACTACAGCAGTTGTTTTGTGTGGATTGAAAACGTGGTAGGAACTGAATGCAGAATACTTTAGAGTATTGTTCTGAAATTTGTAGGGAGGGACTGGAAAACCATGGATCAACTCAATTAGGATAATCTTTACCCTAGCAATGTGTAAGTACAAACTTGCATATTAACCGTGTAAATCCTAGTGGTTAGTTTATGCACCACCAGGGGTAACATAAAAAATTCTACATGCTGCTTGTGCTGCATTTATGTCTTGCATATGGATCTCAGAACAAAGAGCGATTTTGTCTTTAACAACATTAACAGATTTTTTTTTTTTTTTGTTAAGCAAGGAGGAGAGTATTTACTGTTCAGTATTCAATGAGTTCTTTTTTAAAACAGACACATTTCTAGATTGGAGTGTATATACTATATGATGGTAGAGATATGTATATAATTTATTACATAAAGAACAACTACATGTTTCAGCCCTTTTCATTGGCCATCTTCAGGTTGATAAATGAAAAAACTTAGTAAGCAGCTGTACTTGACTTGTGTGGGTTGTATACAGTGGGGAGGTAAGAGGTAAAGTGGGTAAAAGATCTCACATGTGTTATGTAGGAGGGGTGGTGTGGGTACAGGGGTTCTGCTTTTTTTGCTACTCTAGGTTAATATAGTTGGATATATGGTATCATCTTATGTTTGTAGAGATTATATGTACATGTACACTTAGCTTATAAATATACAGTGTGCAACGTTTCTTCCTTAAAGGTTTAACTACTAAATCCATGGAACACAGTCCTCCGTGAGAAGCTAACAGATCCTCAGCTAATTGAGAAATTCCCTGCATTGTTTGAAACCAGAAAGTTCATTACCGCATTTAGAGGAGCCTGCCACCTGTCCCTATCATGAGCCAGATCAATCCAGTCCATGCTTCCGAATTCCACGCCTTGAAGATCCATTTTAATATTATCCTCCCATCTACGCCTAGATCTTTCAAGCGGCCACTTTCCCTCAGGTCTCCCCACCAGAACACTATATGCACCTGTCCTGCCCATCAATTCTTCTTGATTTGATTACCCAAATAATATTGGTAAGGAGTACAGATCATAAAGCTCTTCCTTATGTAGTCTTCTCCACTTGTTACCTCATACCTCTCAGGCCCCAGTACCTTCCTCAGAACCCTATTCTCAGACACCCTCAGCCTGTGTTCGTCCCTCATTGTTAGAGACCAAGTTTCATGGCCATACAAAATAAGAGGTAAAATTATATTCATGTATATCTTGATCTTTATATTTTTGGTTAGCAAACTGAAAGACAAGAGATTCTTCACTGAATGAGAGAAAGCATTCCCTGACTTGAATCTGTTCTTAATTTCTTCATGAATGAAATTTGATTTGTTAATGTTGTTCCCAAATATCTGGACTGTTCCACACTTTCAAAGGATTTATTACCTATCCTTATGTTACGATTTTTTCCTGCATTCTGGTCTTGAAACATGACTATATACAGACACATTACTGCTTGAAATAAGAGCAGTGCTCTTGGGTCAGTAAGCTATCCAGTATGTATGTTTGTACAAATGAAAAGTGGGTAGTCTGGAACAGGTGTGTGGGTCAGAAATAGATTTGATAATGATCCCCACAAGAATGTTTGAAACGGACAAGACGAATTTGTAGCTGGAAATCATATCTCTATCCAAGTTATATTTAATGACTTTTAATATTATAATTTTAAACGACAAGGAACATTATCTGTGGTGATAAAATGTGACCGTGCACACATTTCAATTGCAAGTACCTATTTCAAATGTTTACTTCCCACCCCAGACAGTTTACTGCAGTTTCAAATAAATGAGACTCAAGTTACATTAGAATGAGTTTATTAAGCCATCTTGTGTCAAGTACTGTACATGTGTCATTACTCTTCATGATGTCATAAAGACTTAGAGTTCATTTCCAAGTTCCATTTCTACATTTGGTGGGGTTCGGTCTGCATCTGAAAAGAGAAATTGTATTAACAATTTCTGTTACAAGCATCATCTGTAAATGCGCAGTATTTTACTTCAGACTTTAAATTCTCAGGCTGAAGTACTTGTCTTATGAATGAGCAAGTTATCTAAGTAATCTTCATGTTTGTACCGTGCATCAATGACAATTAAAACACTTTATTGTCCAACAGATGCACAAATATATAATTCATAGATACAATTAGAATTAATATAAAATATTCAAAATTGCTGCAACATGTCTCAGATCACAGGGGATCCATCATCAGGGAGCTGTATACAGTGCTTGGCTAAAATTACAGAAATGGTTCTATCACGTCTGTAGATATGGACTACAAACACGTTGGAGCAATTTTAAATATTTTATAATAATTCTAATTGTATCTATGAATTATATATTTGTGCATCTCTTGGACAATAAAGTGTTTTAATTATTTGAGTAATCATTTGCGTAAAATAATAATAGGGCAGGATTATGCAACAAAATACAGTCTTAGTAATTTCCTTGAAATCAGTGAGTGTGTTAGTCTGCAATACTGAATGCTCTTTCTTACTTTATAGTTTTGTCAACATGCATGCTGTTGGGTATTTAGAATTGTGGCAAAGATATGAATAATTATTTATTGACACTGTTTCAGTGGTTATATAGTGTCAGATTAGGTGGGAAAAAATCACACATGCTGCTGTGAAAGTGATAGCATTGGTCCATTTCATGGTACTATACTAAAAAGAGATTTGAGCTGGGTACCTTTCAAATGCAAGACTAGACCATTATTACTACCACAAATGGGCCACTTACAGATTCCTTTGCAAGATGTACTGCTGTCAGGCAAAGTTCCATAATCAAGAAATAAAGTGAAATTCCAACTCGATGCAACTAGGTAATTTTATTGAAGTATTCTAAGCTCGACATGTTTCGGGTACGTACGCCCATCATCAGGAGCATTAGATGTTGAGTTGCAGCATATGGTTTTCTGCACCGATTTTTTTTTGGATGGGTGGTGGTCTTGAGAGCCGCTGCATAGGTCGTGTGTATGGTGCCATGCAACACGTCGCACGGCACCATCTGCACCATACACACGACCTACGCAGCTGCTCTCAAGACCACCACCCATCCAAAAACTCGGTGCAGAAAACCATATACTGCAACTCAACATCTAATGCTCCTGATGATGGGCGTACGTACCCGAAACATGTCGAGCTAAGAATACATCAATAAAATTACCTAGTTGCATCAAGTTGCCATTTCACTTTATTTCATGAGGAAGATGCACGGTCAAACAACCCTCAAGTTTTCATAATCAAGGTCACAAGTATGACATTTACTTACCTCTTTTATAGTCGCATCCTTTTTGCTATCGATGCCATGCTGGTCTTACCAAGCGACTTCAAATTGCTACATTTCTTCTTCTTCTGCGCCTTTTCTTTTGGTTGTCCTGCAGCCGGACATCCAAATTTACGAACTACTGGTGCCCAAATCCGCGTAAGTCCTGGACGAACAGTATCTGAAATTCGCCATCACACCATTAGTATGTGGGTTACGTGTCACATAAGAAACCAGTAGACAAAAAGTTTTTTGAAGTGTAGATTTTTTTCTAGATATAAACCAAATGCCTGCAAAAACTAATACTCTAAAACAAGTGGAGAAGACAGCTGGTAAAAACAAATTAAAGTGAACATGCTAAAAGAAACAAATACTTCAAAATAAAAGTGATGAATTTGAGTGCGGACGTGAGGATCACAATATGAATACAAGGGAAATATTCAGTGAAATAATGAGAATTTTATCTCCCCTGAAGGGATGCACTGAATACCCAAAAGGTGGCACTGAAGTTTATAATTGATGTCTAATTTTTACAGAAGCTGACTGTTATATTATATATATGGTGGTTGCAAAGTAGGGGACAAAGTGTCAGTGAGTAGTCCAGAAACTTCATATGGGAAGATTTAATCTTGAGAAGCTAAACAAAATACAAGCTTATAAGAATGTATCAGTTTGAAATCTGAAGAAAGTTTCACAGCCAAAATAACAGAATTAACAGAAAAAAATACTGAGAATTATCAGGTATTTTTTAAAAAATACAAGTCTACAAGACCAGGGACAGTATGGGCTGTGTCCTGAATTTGTTATGCTAAGCCAGCAATGATAATTGAATTATGACTTGAACAGAGCTTTCAGTATCGTGAACTATGACCTAAGAAAGAACACTTCATCATACTCACTGTTCATTTATAGATGAAAGCATATATTGCCATGGATGAGATGGTAGTGAGCCAACCTGTAATAATAACCAGATAATACTGCATGATACTGCATCTGAAACTGTATGTAGTAAGATTGGTAAGACATGGACAGCTCTGCACCTGTTTCTAGTCAGTATTTTTTAAGGCTTTTGGATACTATATAATCATATTTATCATCACATATTATAAACATAAATGTTTTGACTATTGCTATTTGCTATCAACGGTATGGCTGTCACTTCATGAATGTGATATTTAATCCTTCATGCATGACCTGCCCCAACAAGAGCCTGCCCATACAGGGTAACATTTTCAGGCTCCTGTTTCTCATATGCATGGTGTGAACAGCGTAGGACACCATGCTCATTATGGCATGTGTGGTTTGTTGGATGATGTGGGATGACATGCATGCTTGGAAAGGTTCATCTTCATCAACTGAAGTGTATCGTATGTTAAAGTTCAACGGCCAGTGCCATGGCTCAGGTGGTAAGTGGTAATCCTGTAACCGTGGTGGCCTGGGTTCCATCCCAGCCCATTCTGTGCGGGATTTGTGATAGACAAAGTTGAAGTGAGATGGGTTTTCTTGGAGTTCTCCAGTTTTCCTCTGTTACTGTCATTCCACTAATAGTATACTCACTTATGAGTCACCAATGCTATATGATTTTGGTAATTGACAGTCATTAAATAACACACTTAAAAATTAAACTTAATCAGTCATTTCTCTTCCACAGTTAAAAGTGTGATAAAGAAACATAATTCACACATTTCATACAGAGACATGCCATATTAAATGAAAGATGTAATGAAATTTTCTCTGATTGCTTTCAAAATGTATGTTAGCTGATGGGCAACTGTACTTATTTTTGGGAAGTAAACAGTGTGGCAATTAAAGGAGGGGTGCACAGATTTTTCCAAAATCTAGGGGTTGCCTCGAAGTTTTAGATGCTGAAAGGGTCGCAAGAAGCAGGGTCAATATTGAGGACTCAACAATATTAGGCACCACCATTCAAAAATTTATTCACCCATGATTTGGACTTGAGTATTTCTGAGAGTCCCATTTTTTGTTCCAGTACTTAATGAAAAGAATGCCAAAATTTTGAATGTGACATTATGTAAACACCGATAAGTCGCATAAAGAGAGATGCTGAAAATGTGAATGCAAATGCTGTTTGGAAATTGTTAAATGATAACATACTGCTTACTGTGTGTTCCTAAATCGTAAGGTCAGGCTATACACTACAGTATGCACAGAAAATTCATGCAGCTGCAGCTGTTTTATCACATTGATGGCCTTGTAGCACAGGAAATGGTTAATACCAAAACAAGAGCAGAAATACAAAATATTGTCTGCCCCTCCATCTACAAATGCACCCCAAACATAGCAAACTAAGAAATGTTCATTTAGTTTATTCAGTAATATATTAAGATGATAATGAATTTATATTAACAGAGTTAATATTAGAAGGTTGCACCCCTGGTCATTCATGAGTATGTGTCGGAGGACAGCGATATGTTCAAATTTTTGTCTGGTTACTAGTTTGACGAATAACATTGCAAGTTCTTTAATTACCCAAAGGTGACCCCCACTAAACAGTTTTCAATTTTCAGCAATCTACCTTTAAAGAATTTTTTTTTTTTGTGTGTGTGATTATAGGGCAAACCCTCATTTTTCCAGATTATGAAATACTAGAAATTCTGATTTTGTATTTGGGTAAATACATTCTATTGACAATTTAACTGCTGATCTGAAGTCACATTATACAGGTTACATGTTGTGTGAAGAATGTAAAACTTGTACTGTATATTCTTCACAACTTGCAGAGAAACCACACGATGGATGCATTTTCTGAATTATGAGAATCATACAATTATGTAGCTGTGAGATAAACATCAGGTTTTAAGGAATGTATTGAATAAGACTTACTTGTTGCATGGGAAACAGCCGTCCTATTGTACACATTTAAGGTTGAAAATGGGAGACATCTATTATTACGTTCCCTTTCAATTATGAATGGAAATGGCATCAGGCGCTCTCTTCTTTCTTGACGTATCTGTTGAAAAATTCTCTTCCGAAGAGTCAAATCTGCACGGCACAAATTGAGCCACTTTTTGCTGACCAGAGCTGCAGACAAAAGAGTCCTGGGATCTACTAATCTGAAATTGCAAAGAGACTCTGGTTAGTTACTGATCATAAGGTAAAGAAGAAAATGGCATCACATGACCCTGAGTGTGACTCAGAACAATTAAGTAAATTACTGGACCATTGGATGTTGCCGGGAGTTGAACCACATCACAAATTCTTTGTTCATATAAGATCACGTTCTGAAGGAAAGTTGTGATTGTCATTATGGCACGCAGTTTTAAATTTGGTATAGTGTTAATTCATATGTTGTGTTTACATTTATGAAGTAATTGTGACCAAGTTACAAAACCTCTTGCTATTGTACTTCACTGATAGAATCTTAATGTTGGTCCGCAATGGATAAAATTTTGGGTTTGAAAATTGTAGGAATTCACACGTCCCCATTTACAGTTAATCTGTTCTGGAAAATGGCGAAATTTACTCACGTCAAATCCTATATAGATTTACGCCTTGCAGAATTTCTAGCCACAAATTACGCGAAACCAATTTCATGCAGGCTAATAGATGGGCATGGCCCCAAAACGATTTGGGTATGAACGTAATTCCTAATATAGGGAATTGAAAGCCGACTGTTTGTACCACAGTCGCGTTATAACGATTCGGTTATTATCGTTATCGTGCCAACAACCTATAACGTTGTGGTTTGAAATCTGCTTTATATTAACAGAACGAAACCCTCAAAGATGATGTGGATAGCAAATTACCAATTCAAGGGTTTTAGTTACAGATTTCTTACAGAATTTTAAGAGAAGTTACATAGGGTTCAATAAGTTTCACATGTAAAGGAAGTAAGTGTACCATGTGCTACACTATAGTCTCAGACTTAATAGAAATCTGCACAAATAAAAATGATCTAACATAAAATTTCAGAATAAGAGTTTAAATCAGAGGAATAAATATGTGTTTCAACAGTAAAATATCAGATTTTCTATTTGTGGCACCATACCATCAACTGTTACAAAAATATGAAGTATCCTTAAACGCTCTTGGGCAACAGTATAACATTACCTCAGAATCATGACGCCGATTTCCTCTGGAACTTCGCCAACAATATCGACAAGCCTGGCTGATAACACTGTGTGCAACCCAAATGAAAATACCAGCGAGTAATATGGTTCCATCTTCTCCGGATTACTGCTAGAACGTTCCGACACAAAGAAGATTTGTGAAGACACTGTACAAATGAGCTCACAACACGATGACTTCCAACAGCGAACTAGCACCCACAGATCGTCTAGCACCAACGCTTAAAACTAGCCCTCTAAGACAGATGGCTTGAGCCAATCACGAAGTGTGTCTCATAAACGACGCTTGCTTGGGCACCGCTGCGAAACGAGTTTTACGATGGTGCTGCAGCCAATCAGGAGCCACATCTCTTTTGTGGACTTTGATGTGACAATTATGATTTTCCGTATAATGGGCTATCATGTTCCGTGTTGCTTATCGACGAAAGAATTATCAGGATCGACAGTAAGACGAATATAAATACGTAAGGTAAATTTTTCTTTTACGTTTTGAATCATAATTAAAAAAAAAATTCTGTTAAGTGGTAAAAAGACCCATACACAAAGTCGTGTCTGAAACGTTTGCCAAAAATTAAAATAAGGATGCAACAAATATCAAATTACGTTAAACGTACTTAACGCACAAGGAATGGGAAATAACTGGTTGAGACACGCATTGAATTACTTTTTTCCCTAAAATAAGTACACTTCTTTAAGCATCACTTCGTATTAGTTGAGAATACGTATTATCTGTTACTGGTAAAAATGGCGGGGTAAAAATGTTGTAGTTTAGGGAAACGTGTATCGCACCACAAGTTTCCAAGTATTCAGCATTCAGTCCAACTATATCTTTAAGCAGTAGGATGTGAGCAGTTTTGAATGTGCCTTCAAACAAAGCCACCGAACTGTAGTTTTTGATTTGAGGAATTTCCTATGGCATACTGCAGTAATAATACCTGTTCGGTAAAGGGCTTGTAGTCTCTGCATAGGTAATTTATGCAACTGTACTAATATTAAAATTTGCCAAAAACCTGTTTCAACCAAAATAAAATGTGCTATCAGTAAATTGTGATCATGGACTATTAAACCTTCCCTTGAAACAGGATTATTGTAGAAAACCCTGTTTTAACTTTAAGAAATCGCTGAAAATCGACTTGGTCACATTCCCCGCATGCCGTTGATTTATGTAGTAATCCGTGGTTTATGTCCTGAGTAAGTTAAGAACATGAAAGGGAAAACGTCTTTTAACGATAGAAGTGAATATCAGCTACTTATGGAAAGATCAACAAAATAACTGTGGGATTTGTTTACTTCCTTTGAGGTTAGAATGCGTTCATTCCATGTTACAGAGGTAACATCTGAAAATCTACCAATTAAATAGTCGTGGCCAGCGTCCATGCCTAAATATTATTTGAAAATGACTATTTTTGCACCAGTAACGACCATATTTGTGTTAAATCATGGAGCATTATGTGGCCAAACCGTGGTTTCACTGTCGGCCATGCTGATGGTTGATGCAGGTAAGGACCTTTCCTCGTTCGGGCTTTGTGCAGTGGGCTCAGCACTCGCACCGTCGTTCAAGGCACTTCGTTTGGCGCGTTTCTCATTTCAGCAAGTGCGCCCACGCCCCTTCCGTGTGAAACTTGTGGTATCATTAAATATACAATCACATCGCTTTAACACTATCTTCAGCTATCGGAAGAGAAAGAAGTCACACGCTGCTAAATCTGGTGAGTAAGAAGGATGTAAACAGACATTTTGTTTTTAGCCAGAAATTATTCACAGACAAAGCAGAGTAGTTGGAGGGGGGGGGGGGAAAGGTAATTTGACATGTTGGAAACCAAACCCCCATAAATCCCTTTTTGGTTTTTTTTACAACACATATTATTTC
>Ga0123352_10008094_pt1 | contig 16337 bp, 7 predicted proteins | sample TergutLab28metaG_FD_89700 | JGI IMG/M metagenome (GOLD analysis project Ga0123352, IMG submission 89700) | Labiotermes labralis P1 segment gut microbial communities from Petit-Saut dam, French Guiana - Lab288 P1 | ecosystem: Host-associated > Arthropoda: Insects > Digestive system > Gut ... | reverse complement strand
TGACTGCGTGCTCTCAGTCTGTGAACAATGTTGCTTCCGAGCCACTGACTCTTGTGCTGCTAACAAAACGTGCTGACTGCGTGCTCTCAGTCTGTGAACAATGTTGCTTCCGAGCCACTGACTTTATAAATTTATGGCTCTTGCCTAGGTTGCTTCTTAAACTGCATTTCCCGATCCTCGTCTAGCTGGCCACCCCTGCTGTACAGTCTCGGCAGTTGACACCTTCGTTCAATAGAACGATAAGAAAAACACAGTAAAGTTCGGATACAAAAAATTGTCAGATGCAAGCGACGTTAGAGTAAATTAATGTTTGAGACTAAGTATGGTAATAGGTCCTCGAAATTTATACAGATTTTAAGGTTTAATTTTTAGAACCTAAAACTTGAAATAAAAAACATGGTGGCCGTGCGAAAATAAATATGGAGACGTGGTTTTCTGATTCGCTGTTTGTGAAACAGTTGGATGAACTGTTAACATGTGACGCGTGTTAAATGATATAGATTATATATAGTGATAATCCTTGCTCTGAAGGCAGTCTCATTTGAATCATTCGTGATGTATTGTTGTCCGTTTTAGCAGCAAAAATTCTATGTGTATTGAAAAACGTGTTAGGTAGATGTGACACACGGGCTAAACGAGGGAAGCCATTTGCGTTACTTCCTGTCAGTAAGTGTATTGCGAGAAAACGTTTACTCTTTGCATTTATCTAGTGAGGACAGTCAAATATAAATATAAATATTTGTCGAATAAATGACTTTGTTGTCATAAGTATGGTAGCCACATGTTTCTCTGATTTTTATTAAGACATCATGAAACTGTACCGGTCGTTATGTAAGGTAAAAAGGTAAATCAGTCCCATTACAAGCCCGAGGTGCCCAGAGGGTTCCAGGAAGCTAAGGTTCCCAGATTACATGACAATGGCCCAGTATGGTGGTAAGGTTGTCAGCCTTAAGCACCGGCCGTTTTTACCCCCAAGAAATATTCCTGGTACTCGTTTCTGTTAGAGACTGAGTCGACCCCAGAGCCATAGTGCGATCGGAAGGATTATGTCAATGAAAATTTCCAATGACACCATCTGGAATTGAACCAGCGACCTTCCGATTTGTAGCACAGCACCTTAGCCACTTTTCTACAGCGGTGCCACTGGTCATTATGTACCGGACACAATCCTATACACATGTATGTTAAAATAAGTACAGAGGTTTCAATTTCCCTTTCATATCTAGGATTCTCGACTTAATCCAGCCGTATATAGTATGAAAAATATTAATTCATTGAAATTATTATAATTTGAGGCTACAAGTTTGTACCTAATTTGTCACGGTGGCTTAATTTTGCAGACGCCTAAAATGTTCAGGTACGGGTGCTTCTGGCATCTTGCTTGTGGGCCTAATGTCGTGAGTATCTGCGGTGTTAGAAACATAAATCCAGGTTTCATTTCAGGAATTAATATTCCTTTTAAGTGAAGTACGTGTGGGCCAGCGATTTTTTTGCTTTCATTTTTGAAGAATTAAAGTGCTAATTAAAGTTCATGTTTTTATTAGTAGATAATTTATTCCTGAATTTTACATTCTCCGTTCTATGCATTACAATTCAATTAATACAATTCAAACAAATTAATGCACAAAATTTTATTAAATTTACAGTAATGTTATACATGACTGGCCCATCCCAGGGAACTCACAATTGTACACTTTTTTTTTATAACTGTGTGCTCCCTGATGATGGGTCAGTGGGACCCAAAACATGTAGCAGCAGGTGTTTTATAATATTATTGTAATGTTAATACAGTTGTGTGCATTTTTTTGTTTGGATTTTAATAATTTTTCCTGCCTTGTTAGTTCCGTGACCTGTTAGCTACTGATCGCTTACCACTTAATTCTATACACAAACCACAACGCAACATCGTAGGTTACGACAAATCTAATGTTAACTGCTGAATATTGCTAGAATATTTAAAGCATTATTTAAACAAATAACACTGCCATTAAAAGAACATTAACTATAGTACGTAGAACTAAGCCGGTCCTCTTGGCTGCGCAGTCTAAGGCATGGGCAAGCGGCCGCTCGCTTGCCAGGAATCGGCGTTCCAATCCTTCATGGGTCATGGATGTCTGTCCGTTGTAAGTGTTGTGTGTTGCCAGGTAGAGGTCTGTGCAACGGGATGATCACTCGTCTAGAGAAGACCTACCGGGTGTGGTGTGTCTGAATATGATCATGATGCCTCAGTGATGAGGAGGCCCTGGCCCACTGGGGTTGTTGCACCATAAAAAATGCAAAAAGCCTTCAACTAGTGGACATGGACACCGACTGATGATAAATTTGTAAAAGCAGCGATTCCTGCCCTGTCTGTGGGAAAGCAGAAAGCTCTGAAAGTGACGAATTGTATTTGTGAGATAAAATAATATTCTATGTTTTAACCACAGGTAAATTTTGGGTTTTCCTTCGATTCTATACATAAGAGTTACAGACTTTCTCAATTTAGAGTAATCTGCTTTTGTCTCGGAGATCACGAAGCTTTTGCCTAATCACACTCTGCAGTGATTTCGCTGTTTGTGCTCATGCGATCTAGGATCGATTACCCATATTTGTGAGCGACCACCTTGTGAACTCGCAATCAGTCTGCATCACAGTGGCAGACCGACCTGCATCACTAACGGTGTCGATAAACTGCTGAAAATTACGTCGAATCGTTATTTGTATTGTTTTAATAGGTTTAATACATTAAGCGGAAGGAAACTTGGACTATCAATTAATGGCAATGACAAGGTGCAGGTGACTTTTGTTAATGACAGTAACTAACGTGTTTAGTGAAATAAAGCGGTGTCAGATAGGCTCTGTTCAAAGCAAGGTCTATTTATTTCTCTTGGAAGATTGGCTCACTTGAAACAAATTCAATGTTGAAAGCTTTGAAATCTAATCGCATTTTTCTTCCAGTTTTATAGATTTGCTCTGCTTAGATTAATATATATCAGTCTAAAATGCATTCAGAGGCAGAGAAAGGTGCTATTAATGGATAGAGAAGATACTGTAATATGGAGTCGTAAGTACTTACCATATAAGCACAAATATATATCGTTATTTTTCGGAAATAGTTACACAGAAAAGTAGGGATCACCTTATAAGCGACATCTAAAGCATTTCCGAGGTAATGCGTCAGGGATACATAATTTCCCAGTAAATAGTGCTTAAGGCACGCGGTGCCACTCTTGGTTGTCACTCAGTATTTCAGTGTGATCTTTAATATTAGTTGGAGTGAAGTACACGTCTTTTCCTTTAGAAATGTTTTTATCACATTCTCCAAATTTTATGCGTTTTTGGTCTAAATATCCCAAAGGAAATGAATAAATCGCTTTATATTCGGAGACATCAGATACATTTTTTAGTGATGTAGGTTGTAAAATGTACTTCTTGAATGAAACATGGGTACACGAAGGGCGTAAGTTATCAAAACCTCGGATTGATCCAACTGGGAGAAATAAGATGCAGACATTTCTGTCAGCTCTTCCTGCCGATCTCACAGAACACAAAAGGAAAGATAGAGGTCCATTACTGTATATACTGTTTGCAGATCGGATTTTGTAGACAGTAGTTTGTTTGGATTTGAACCGAAATCCACGAGAGATTACCAGAAAGAAATGGCGGGTAAAGTTACCTTTCTCCTGGGTGGTTCAGGTCTGTTCCCAGACTGCAGCCAAGTAGTGTAATAGTGACGGAGAATGCTGGTTGACAAAGTGAAGACTGTGACAGCCCGGTGCGAGAAGTATGTGGCTGATGAATTATCACGTGGTGTAATACACTACATGATAGTGCAAAATTGTCACTGTAATTTCAGTCCCGTAAAAGTGAAATGGAGTTAGGTTAGACTATGTTACCAGAAACACTACTTCTTTCAAACTTCAACAAGACAGCCATTCAATGTTAATAAAAATCCAATCAGATGCAACAGTATGCATATATTTATTTACTGCAAAGTCACTCTACGTGTTTCGGGTGTCACAGCACCCATCATCCCGATCAGGCCACATTGGAGGGAAGTAGCTGTAACAGTATTATGACCTGTACCGGAGGTTGCGGTTACAGTTTTCAGTACTCCTGATGATGGGTGCTGTGACACCAGAAACATGTAGAGTGACTTTGTAGTAAATAAATATCTGCACACAGTTGCATCTGGTTGGATTTTTATTAATATTGAATTACGATGCACGGAACCATGAGCTTCAAAAAACAGCCATTTTAAGTACAACACAACAATGAGACGCATTCCTGAAAGCATTGTTGCGTTGGAAAAGCAATAAGTAATACATATTCTGAGAGTGTGGTGGTTATTGGAGCGTGCGCCATTGTGATAATTGAAGAATAAAGAACCAACTAGATGGGTGGTTATTTATTCTTATGAGAGTGTGTTTTTAGCCTTAGTTTTGAAGCGCGAAATGCGCATGCGCCATATTGTCGTCTGTGGCCTGTCCTGCTGTACATTATTTTAGCATATCACATAAAAGGCTGGATTTTCTTAAAAAGAAGAAAGTTATGGAAAATAAAATGTGTGTTACGATTTTTTCAACAAATTGTGTCTGAAACATTTTCCATTCTAAGAAGAACTGGGCGGATATGATCATAAATAAATAAATAATTAAATATAAATATATATATATATATATTGGTCTTCATGTAAAGCGTTGTTATTCTTGTCAGATTTTAAGGGACCTTGAATTTTCTCGACAGATTTTCAAAAAAGAGTAGAATATAAAATATCATGAAAATCAGTCCAGTGGGAAACGAGTTTTTCCATGCGGACGGACAGACGAATAGACAGATATTATGAAGGTAATAGTAGCTTTTGACATTTTCGCGAACGCGCCTAAAATGAGATCTTTGCTTGAAACGACAGTAAACGGTTTATTGGTGAGGCTGTACAGATCATCTTGGGAACGAAATTTCAAGGGGAGTGGGAGTAAAACTAATTGATAGTTATCCTGTATACGACTATTAGTATTATTAAGTACTTGTAAATAAGGAACTGTGGACGTGCGCACTAAGTTCTAACAGGCGCCTCTACATGTCAGCGACATGTAATTTTGTCTGTTGTTTATGGGTGTGAAACTTGGTCTATCACATTGATGGCGTAACACAGGGTGAGGGTGTTGGCGAACAGGGCGCTGAGGAATATATTTGATTCTAAGGCTGTCGACGTAACTGAGGAGTCGAGAAGATTACGAAACGGGTAGCTGGCACGATACGAATGATCATTCACAACGTGTCAGCGACTAGACTCATAAGATGCCTGGTGCAATACTGTATGCTGCTTGTACAGAACACCTCCTGATGATGAACAATTACATTTTTCGAAACATATCGAGGATAATTTAAGTGAAATAAATTGTTAAGAAAAATGTGCCTCTTGTTGATCTTTCTCGCGTATGTTTATCACGATGCACGGTTCAGAGAATGTAATTCTAGCGTGTTGGGACTTTGCCTACCCCTCGGTCTTCATTCACGGTTCCTCAGTTTCTCTGTTCGCCTGAGGTGGCGGACTATACCCGCATTTTCCCTGTAAAACTGCAATCACATCCTGTTGCCTTCTTCCAAAATAGTAATAGAGAAATCTAGTTACATATGTTTTGTTTATACGTATCACGAATGGCTTACCCGTATCGTGCAACTGTATTGGAACACTACAGATTCTCTTGACTGTAACTCTCAAAGTCACATATCCGATACTTCTCTATATCTCTTAGTATCTGACACTTTAATTAGGTATTTCCCACAACTGCCGATCCCAGTGGCCGCGCTGTCTAACGGGTGCGTCTGCGGCCAATCGCTTGTTGGGATTGTGCGTTCGAATACCGCCGGGGGCATGGGTTTCTGTCTCTTGAGGACGTTTTGTTTTGTCAGGTACAGTTCTCTGCGTCGGGCTGATCACTCGTCCAGAGAAGTCCTACCCAGTGTCGTGTTTCTGAGTGTGATCATTAAGCCTCGATGAAGATGAGGCCTTGTGCACCAGGAACTTCCCACTGTTTAATATAATCAATAAAACGCCAATACATGCACCATAGATTTGTACTATCGTTATTCGTTTCCGAGTTACAAATCGTGAGTGGGGAAAGGGAACTTGTCAAATTTATACATTTATATTTACATTATATACACATATTATATATATATATATGTGTGTGTGTGTGTGTGTGTGTGTGTTTATAGTATGATGGTAACTTATTTTTACATTTATTTGTTCCTTCTGACCTGCATAAGTTTTAGATTAAAACATTGGAATAACCGCTACGATTTGGCATGGCATTTTACAGGCTTGAAGATTTCGATAGTGCTTAGAAATATTCTGTAAATTTAGAGTTTAGTAGCGTAGAAGCGGATTCACAATTACTATTACTGGAGTAGCTATTTGGACGCGTCATGTCTTGTCAGTCATCTTCTGAGGCACTGGGGAGAGGAGTTTGTTGAATTTTCATTTATCCCTTTTAAACTCTTTGCTGGTGCGATGCTGTAGTACATTGTGGTACGGTGTAGTGTTACAGAAAACAAGTTAAAAAAATGTAAGTATAAAGTCACGCAGAGAAGTTTTCGGAACTTTGCATCCTGGGTGCTTCTCAGCTGGTACACAACCAGCAGAGAAGCGTCCGGGACGCAAAGTTCGGAACACTTCTCTGTGTGACACTGTGGTGATAGATTTGTTATTTTTCAAGTCTTACACGTAATATGGATTATTATTATTAGTTGTTATTACGTTTTTGCAGGATATTTACAATTACATACAAGAAACAAAACATGTAATGCTATTACCCATGATAAACGTTCCATGATTTTACAATAACACGGTCCGAAGAATGTTTGTAGGGTCCAATATGGCTAATTCTGTTATTTATTATTATTATTTATTTCCTTGTCGTTAGATGCCTGTTATCCCGAGGAAGTATTATTATTATTATTATTATTATTATTATTATTAAAGTATGTTATTATATTTTCTTCTGAATTGATTATTTTTATGTCTACGTTGATTGTATTGAATTTATGGGTCTTGCCTAAGCTCAGATCCCTTCGAAATATTTTGTAATTGCTGATTTGAAAAATTCCCGTACAAACGTTTTGGGAGTACGCATATGCATATTCCTCAAAATAATCAATAAATATTAAATATTATGGTCGCTTGTTTTTATTTCTCTTAATTAGGCAGCGTTTAAATCCCATGAAGGAAAAGGCAGATTATAATTAATCTACAATGGTTACCGATTAGTCTACTATCGACAGCAACCATGATAATGGTAATAACCCAAGTAGTCGTAAATGTGCATAGATCTTCATGTAAAATGAACTTATTTGTCCAGTTTTAACCAAAATTTAATTTTTTGAACATAGTTGAGTAAACTCCCCCTCCCCCCCCCAGTACAAATTTTAACGAAAATTCGTCCAAGAGGAACATGATGAAATTTACAGTCGCTTTTCTAAGTGCTGCAAAAAGCGCCTAAAAACTGAAAGATGATTCGAAGAAGAATAATACTAGGTGAACAATTTCTCGACTAAGATGACGTAAATGTAATTGTCGCTGCGGCTTCTAGTGTTCGTCTTGTCCCGCTTTGCGGTATTCCTTCTCGGCTTCGTGAGACTGCGAAGATGTTTGACAGAGGCGACTTCAAACTTCTTCAGATTCTTTAATTGTGTTTTTGTAGAAGTAAACTGCACCTTGGATAGGAAGTCGAATGTACTTTTTTTTTGGTCAGAAACATTAACTTTATTTGAACCAGCTACATAGTCCAGGCAGCTGTGTCTTTCCGATAAATGATACATAATTCTGAGAGGAAGTGAAATATCTGTTATACATCGCTGCACCACCTGTTTCGTTAGTATTCACCGTGTATTGGATGTGAAGTTTAAAAAAAATGCGAAATTAATTTTCATTTTTATGAATTGTGATTCCGTATCTCATGCACATACCTTTTGAAACTTCACGTGATTACAAAACATAAATCTAAAATATAGCGTATATTTTATTGTATTGTCACTTTTTAAATATGCAAATAAATATTTGTTATTTTGAAGTAGAACAAGAATGGGGTTTCTGACGACTGATGGAGAAATGCCAAAGAAATTATTTTAGTGTTCCTTTTAAGAAGCTACTATGTTCTTTAGGCTACGTTAAGATGGTTATAAATTGCATTTATATAAACTTTCTTTGCATGTAAAAGATCGAAATTATGGGATGTAAGACCATGCAAACTTGTAATTAAATTCATACGTTTTGGAAACACACAGTGCCTTCTGTTACTTCCAGAAGGTCTTTACTTACATATCAGGTTACATGCGTTCGTCGTGTGGACGGGAAGAATTTATTTTTTATGTTTTTTTTACCATATTACATGACTTCATGACCTGCACAGGACTTTACTCTTTTTAGGCGCGTTCGCAAAATTGCGAGAAGCGACTATTAGTTTCGTCATGTCTGTCCGTCCATCCGTCCGTCTGTCCGCATGGAACAACTAGGATCCCACAGGAAGGATTTTTATGAAATTTGATATTTGCGTATTTTTCGAAACACTGTCTAGAAAATTCAAGTTTCAATAAAATCGGACAAGAATAAAGGATACTTTGCATGAAGACCAATGTGCGTGTTTGATTGTATCTAACTCCGTTGAGTGTATCTAACTCCAGTCTTCTTAGAATTAAACATTTTTCGGGCAAAGTTTGTAGAGAAAACCGAAATAGACATTTCATTTTCAACAACGTTTCTTCTAAAATCGTAGAGTTTGTGAATTAAAGTGGAAAAATTTTGTATAGTTGGGTAGGCCACAGATGACAGTATGGCGCATGCGCATTCCATGCTGGATAATTACGGCTACAAATACACAAACAGATTGTGTCATACTTATTGTTTTCCCACTGCAACAATGCTTGCAGGAATGCTCCTCAGTGTTATACGTACATTGCCTCTCTTGTTACTTGTATTTTAACTTGGGGATGTGACTTTTTGGCGTTGGCAAGAAAGGCTTTACTTTTATCACGCTTATTTTGACCAGGTTGGGCCTATGTGACAGCTTGGCATGAAGAGGAGAGGCTTTGCCCTTTTTACCTGTATCTTCACGACACATGATTTCTTAGCGTGGACAGGAAAGGTTTTACCTTTTTGTCGTCACCAGATTAAAAGAGTTACTGGCGTGCAAAAGAAAGGCTATACCCGTTTACCTATATCGTCTCCAGATTAAATGAGTTACTGACCTGGACAGGAAATGTTAACTTTTTAGACTTCATCATTTCTAAATTAAGTGACTTTCACCCAAGAAGAGAATAATTTGCACAGTCAACGCCGTGAGAATCCTAATCTTGTATTTGTTTGCGTTAGCTCAAAACAAATCTACTAACTCATAAGCCAATCATTCCAGTGCATCTTTCATGTAAACAAGGAATTTATCAATGGCCAAGTTATGCAAATAAGAGACTACAGTTTGTTAAAATTTTTACAGCATAGGTCAGTGTGTCACAAATAATGGTGGCGATGAATTCCTGATTTTGCTCGTCGACGGGAAGATTCCTCGATTACTGTCAGAACCTGGATGAGGGAATAGCGGGAAGCACACTGTCATCACAGTCATGCGAAGTAGGACAACAAGAAAACTAACAGCACCCGTCCCCATAACAATCATGTTTCTGTACGAGCGTGGCAAGGGCCTGATACTTCAGGGGTTCGATTCCGACAGATAAACCTCTTACGGGGAAGTTGGTCAGTTTTTGTATTAGAATTATTATGCATTCGGATGCAAGCGCGAAATAACGCAGGCAACACTAAAGACATTCTGCCATCATATCTGACCTACATGATCTTTCAATCTTCATTTGCCTTTTCATTTTATATTTGAAAGGAACCTGTAAATGGCGTTGTGAGGAGTTCTTGGAGGCACTGGTAGCTGCGCTTAATAAATGCTTCTGAACGAATCTGGTATTCAGAGGACCATGCATCGTGATATATTCTTATAATAAAACCAACGAGATGAACTAATTTCTCAAATTTAGTTTTTGAATAAAACTCTACGTATATGCTGACTGCTTGCTAGCAAGCAGTCAGCATAACTTGTATGACATATACCTAGTGCTGTGTGTACAGTGCTAGACTCCTGATGATAGACAGAGAAACTGTCCGAAACATGTCGAATTTTATTCCAAAAATAAATTTTAGAAATTAGTGCATCTCGTTGGTTTTATTATAAGAATGTTTCTGAACGATTAATATATTTTATGCTTTATTGATAGAAATAAGCGTTCAGTGACGTACGACACGGACACGTGTCACTACTGTTGTGTTACCTTCATGGGTGTTTAGAATACAATTACTGATTCTTGAATGAACAAAGACGTTAGAATAAAATTTTCTTTTACATATCTCGAAATGTTTAAGAATTACCTAAAATTTTAGTAAGCATAAAATGCATGTTTTATTTGTCGCAGTATATTAATTTCGAAACTTTTGTTGTCCCGTTAAGTGTTTGTAGATATAAACTGGAAGTTAGCGCAGATCGACCTGTGTGTCCTTATGTCAAACGTTCATTGTTGTTATCCCATCTGACTGACAATGATATCTGTTGACAAGTGCAGTATAACGTCCCAGTATTATCGCAACGCCTACGGTCGAATGGACAGGCAAACGGAACTTAATAGCACATCCGAAGGGCTAGGACGGCCCCCTACTTACCTATATATATATATGCCAAATATTCAGCCAATTCTGTAGGCTAAATTCATATTCTCTAACACACACGTACGCAAATACTCACGCACATAAGTATCCTTAACTGCAGATAAATAAGATCCGTACTATTGCTTAAAACTTCTTGGCTTAGAAATGGGTTTCAGATGCTGAATTGAAGTAAACAATAAGCAATCAAAATAAGTGGAGTTTCTGTGGTCAGCACTGGAAACTGATGTTCAAGTAACCCGTGTTGTATGCTTTCTTCTGGGTAATTCCCCGGCGTCTGAATTTTATATGCCGACGTTTCGGAACACTCTCTGTCTGTTCAATCTTCATAGACGGATAGGTATGAAGAATGAAGAATGACTAGTTTTGAGAATCTTGGAGTATAAATTCTCAGAATTACCCAGAAGAAAGCATACAATATTCAGAACAAGGTGAAACTTTGAAATCAAAAATTCAAGTAAGCTGTTTGGTCAAGGTAACGTAAGAGATTGTAATAATGTGTAAGTAAATATTAGCACTGACATTGAAATTTATACAGTAACTCATTTAACTTGTATGTTGTATAATTATAAGCCCCAATATATTATTTTAGAGAAATGTATGTTATATAAGCTCTTAGAATTAAAATTTTTGATAGACGTTACTGGCAGAAATCCAAAATGGCCAAAGGAGTCTGCATTACCATTCATAGTGGCCGTGAATAAATATTCGAGATTATTATGAACACAGCTTCCATTTATGTCCGACAGCCGCGTAGTAAAATATATTCATTCTACGTAACAGCTTTATAGATGTTCGGCTGATATTTGCATTTACTGTTTCTAGTTTCTCTAAAGAGGAACGAGCAATTCTGCCCATCTTCCTTGCTAATCTCATTCTTATTGCCTTAGAGGTAATTTGAATTCAGTAGTACGAAGGAGCTCCCGCGCGAAGAAAGTTCTAGGTAGGAAATCGGAGAACACACCATGATTAAGGGAGGTTAATGTTCGTGTAAATAATTGTCGATAAGCCTGTCTCAAATTGACTGTTCTGTCTGAAGGTACGTTGAAACAAAGAGTTCCCATTGGGATTCTTCTTTTTCAACGTAGAGAGTTTATCGATCAGCAGAATTACTTACTCAAAACACTGTAAAACAGATACTTGTTGTATTATAACACAGTGTAGGCTAGTTTAAACGTAAAATACTTTCGAAGGAACGTACTGATCGTCCCTTCAGGTAGTGTGTCCTAGAAGACAACAGTAGGAATCCACAGAACAAAGTTGTTTCACATTTTAGGGTGAAACTATCCTTTGTTTTCGTAAATAATGTGTCGTATAAACGTTCTTTTTACCGATTCTAATGGCTGCGCAGTCTAAGCGTGGGGTCTACTGCCGCTCGTTTGCTGGGATTGCAGGTTCGATTCCCGTCGGTTACATGAATGCCTGTCTATTGTGAGTGTTGCGTGTTGTCAGGCGGATGTCTCTCCGATGGGCCGATAACTCGTCTAGAGGAGTCTTTTTCTAAAAGTCTTATTTTCATGTCTTCCATTTTACAGTTTATCGAAATTTGTTTTATTGTACCCTGCATCCATTGCAAATTAGCCTCTTTCCTGTTTTACAGGTTTTTAAGATTTTCATAAAACAATGCTCTACGCCGTTTTTAGTTCAGATTTTTATATTTTCTCCAATAACTTCCCCTGCCCTATTGGTGTCCCCTTTGTCAATTACTTTATCTGAAACTGCAAAACTATACGAGATTTTAACTTGTTCTCTCGCTTCATTAGTTTCTAGCTTTTGTAGTTGGAATGGCTCCACATTAAACTTCTGTTTTTCACGTTCACTTACTAACAGTCGCTTCCGCTGGATAATTATCAGGATCGTAGTCAACTCCTGCAGTAGACTGTACGTAAAGTGCATTGGATTCAATTCCCAATACGATCAGACTCACCGTGAGTTTACCATAACGAGAATTCCATGTGTATGAATGTTTCGATTTTGAAACGGTGTGCCATCTTTGGCTTCAATGATGACAAAATTATGCAGTTTTTAAGTTCATGAGTACACAGTTCAGTTAATCTTATTACTTATTTAGTTAGTAAGTTAGTTAGTTAGCTCTTTAGTTCGTTAGTTTAACACTTATTAAGTAAGTAAGGTGTATAGTTATTCACCAAGTTAAGTCGTTATTTGAGATATTTCTTGAAAACAACCCTCAGAAGCAAGGATTTGTGGCACTGAAAAGAAGACAATCGATATGAGAGCGCTAAATCAAACAGTTCTGTCGGTCCAAATGTATTAAAGCGGTGTTAGCTGTACGTTGCATGTAATCAGAAGAGGCAGCACTACTGCAGTCTGTGTCGCTGTTCGCCAGCTAGTGCCAGCTCTTCGAGCGTTGGTTTCCGTTTGGGAAAGTCTTGAAAAATAAATATAACAACAGTGCAGTGTCAGTGCAAGTTAGAATGAAGAGTTTCCAAAGAGTCTTGCAACAAGTAACACTGGCTTATGAAGGTTTACTGTAACATTGTGTAATTAGCAGACTATCACTTTAATCTCTCTGTTATGTGTGTTCGAAACGTTAATTTTTATGTTTCTCCAAAACATTTGAAAAACTGTAAACACACGGGCAATTATCCTCATTGTTGCACCGTCCATTTCGTAGAATCACTTTAATTATTAACCAAAAAATGTACTATATAAAATTTCACATTAAAACACTTAAAATCGCTCCGAGATGTTTCGATCCTAAGATCATCATCAGGGAGCTACGTTGTTCCTTGCTAAAGTCATTTTAAAAACATTCACAAAATTATTCCATTATATTAACAGGGTGTTGTGGCAGTATATCGTGTTGTTTAAGAGTACGTTGTTAGGAATGCGTCTGGCTATGGTGTGCGTCTCACACTATAACCAGACGCATTCCTAACAACATACTCTTACACAACACGATATACTGCCACAACACCCTATTAATATAATGGAATTATTTTGTGAATGTTTTTTAAAATGACTTTAGCAAGGAACAACATAGCTCCCTGATGATGATCTTAGGATCGAAACATGTCGGAGCGATTTTAAGTGTTTTAATGTGAAATTTTATATAATGCATTTGTTGGTTAATAATTAAAGTGACACAGGCAATTAATTGTTATCTATTATTGATTTATACATATTACATTCCAAATAATTCCGACATCCAGTGTTATTTAGTCGTGAATGGAAAATGAGGAGCAGAAATAATTTAATTAAACATCAATATCAATAAATTATCGTCGGAATTTGAACCTTTGTGGCTCTGTTGCAAAAATAGACTTCGACATAATGAATTCGGCTTTCTGTAACAAGAAGAATTGTTTAGGAACTCTCGGAATAGCCTGAGAGAAAGTTTCAGTATTTATGGCAGTCCCTATACCCAGTAAAGTTCTCTACACGCCTCTCCATGTCCGTGTTCAACTTACGGCCTAAGTAATTGTTACCGAAAACCCCTGTCACTTCTTAAATTTTCCCGCTATATTTTACGGGTCCCGGATTAAAATTTTGACTCAACACGGTTATCCGGACTTAGCTTCTTATGCGGTTATCAGTTTTCACATAACGTTATAAATATTACTGTAAATTAAACCACGACCGTTTCCTTCCATATTATGTCAGATTTTTTATTCATTAACCAACCTATGTGTTATGCAGTGAAATTTCAACTGTTGAAAGTCTCAGCAAATAAACCCTGCATAAATTAATCATTATTTGAAGGCGCAGCGGAATATTATTTTTGATTTATTTAAGTAACACATCAACAAATGCACATATATAGTCTTTAATAATCTAAATTTTACATTAAAACACTTAAAACGCTCCTAAACCTTCCGATCATAAGATCAGCCTCAGGGAGCATACTTTGTTCCTTGCTAAAGTTACTCAACGATTTACTTCGTTTTCTATAACGAAGTAAATCACTGAGTGTTTTAAACTGTAACTTTAGCAAGGAACAAATTATGCTCCTTGAGGATGATCGTGTGATCGAAACATGTAGGAACGTTTTAAGTGTTTTAATGTAAATTTTAGATTATTAAAGACTATACATGTGCATTTGTTGGTATGTTACTTAAATAAACTACAAAATGCACTGTGAAAAGATAAAGATAATTATTTTTGGTGTTCTGCATTGCAGTTAACGGCTAAAATGACTGTTAATATTCCTGAGAAGCCCTCGTTTTGATTTGTACATTTTTATGTTGAATTTCATATCGAGTCTTGTCTTTGTTATGTTCACCATGCAGCACAAGTTATGGTATTCCACCGCTTCGGAACTTTCGCGTTAATTGGACCTGTGTGATTGATTTCCCCTATACTTTGTCCTAATAACTGACTTAATGATCCAAATTGCACTTATCCTGCTTGATCAGTTGTTAGCCGTCAGCCGATCACGAAACTCCATGTCACGCAAGTTTGTAAAATAATTATCTCTGTCTACAATATGTACTCCGCGCTGTTTCAGGTACAGTATGGAAATTCCAAGCAGCGTCTTCCTACAAAATTTTAGAACTACGAAAAAAATTACTTATAAAATATTCATGTCATGTTTATTTGCTAAATTTATTTCATTACTAACAATATTTTCATTTTGTCTTTACAGGTAAGTACACTGTTTGTCTGGTGGTTCAGGAGAAGATGGGTACGTAATATAGGATTTTAAAGATTGGAATAAGCTTTGTTAATATACAAGCCATTTTTCTGAGTATTGTGAGTCGATAACTTAGTCTAATATTTTAAAAACTCCGCTAACCATACCAGTAATTTACAAAATCAGCCACCCATTTTTGAGCTTGTGTCAAAATATATTTTACTTACACTCATCTCTTTGTTTCATGCTATACGAACCTATCATTACCGCCTGTACCAATGTTTATATACGAACTGGACGGTCCGGGATCGAATACCGGTTGGTACGAGATTTTCCGCCCGTTCAGACCAGCGCTGGGACCCACCCAGCCTCCTGTACAATGGGTACCTGGTCTTTCCCGGGGGTAATGTGCGGCCAGGGCGTGATGCTGACCACTCACCCCTTCTAGTGCCGCGGTCACGGTAAAGTAGAGCTATACCTCTACCCACCCTCTGGGCCACACCAGGCCTGTAACGGGATCACTTTACCTTTTACCAATGTTTATATCGGCTTCCTGTCAAGGCGGATATAAAAATGTCTGTCATGTGCATTATTGACGTTAACATAACTTAAGTACAGAAATATTAAAATATCCGTCAAATTACACCGCCCTTTACTCAGAGCGTTTCGCGAACGGCAGATGGCACAGCGATCGCCACTGTCTTAATTTAGGGTTAATCAGGGTCTACGTACTATTTATTTCGGTTATTAGGAGAGTTTTCTTTTTCTGTGACGCTACAGTCCTACTGGGGCCTAGGTCGCCTCAATGTTGAAGTTTCGAGATCACACACAGAACATCACAAACAGACACATCACACACAGACACACCACAAACAGACACATCACACAGACACATCACACACAGACATACCACACACAGAAACACCACACACAGACACATCACACACAGACACACCCCACACAGACACATCACACGCAGACACACCACACACAGACACACCACACACAGAACAACACACACAAACAAACCACCCACAGACACAC
>Ga0123352_10008093_pt1 | contig 16337 bp, 5 predicted proteins | sample TergutLab28metaG_FD_89700 | JGI IMG/M metagenome (GOLD analysis project Ga0123352, IMG submission 89700) | Labiotermes labralis P1 segment gut microbial communities from Petit-Saut dam, French Guiana - Lab288 P1 | ecosystem: Host-associated > Arthropoda: Insects > Digestive system > Gut ... | reverse complement strand
CCCCCCCCCCCAATGTTATTAGCCAAGTTACGCCTATTAGTAAATTATGACTGCGAACAGATAAGAGCTCAGGCAGAGGCCGCAAATGGAACAGATAACTATTTTACCCGTCACTCCTAGTGATGCTCCTCCATCACAGGGAATATGGGGGGGGGACTGAGACAACAAGGAAGATATGTCAAATCGAAGTTACAGAAAATAGCCTCTTGTATTGCCGTCGAGTCACTTGATGTTCCACCACAGTACACACATTTACATCCTGCCCGCTGCCTTGATACTTCCGAAAGATTCGCGTGGATAAAGTTATCTTGTATTCATTTAATCACGCGTTGCCAAAATTCAAAGTTAGACCGGTATCGCCTTAATGCAGGGTCGAAGCTGATTGGCTAAAATCCGCCTCGCCACAAACGAAGTTACTTTGTTGGCAAGCCGACATTCATTCTGTCACTCGATCCCCGCACTCATCCTCATCACCCTCTACACCTGCAGCAAAGGTTGCCAAACGAAGGACCCAAGGCAGGAATTCGCGGTGACCGGAACGGACGTTGACTTGCCGATGTGAACCTTTACATATATAAAAAAAAATTATACGAGTTTTTACATAAAATCCTTACATCTCGGGGAAGCCTGTTCCCGGGGTCGAACCTAGAAGGGGCGGCTTCACTATGTAACATAATTTTAAAATAAATGTTGGCTAAATATTTTACAATACGTCCCGTGGACTGCATATGGTTGTTTCAATATACGGACTTGGGACGATGGCAATCAGGATTTGCCTTACACACAAGGGCAGGAAATTTCTTCATAATCGTGTTCCCAATGATTCGGTTACTTAAAGCTAATTTCACGAACGGTAAAGAAATAGTGGTTCAGTCCGGTCCTACATCTTCAGTAAGTCAACCTCACAGAACTAGGCTCGTAGACGGCCCTTGGTCCTTTTAGCCACACCTGTGTCCTGAACGCAGCGCTGCGCTTTGTTATGCGGACGCCTTAGAACTACTATAATTTGGACTCTTGCTTGCGCAGTTTTCCCGTCTTGGCACGCGGACTTGATGTGTTCACAACCAGGACTTTCGCTGCCGTGCGACAAGCGAATACAGTAAAGTCACTGCGAATAACACATTGATTTATGCAAAGAGAAGTGTCAGTGCGTCACGGCACCCGTGTCTGTGTTGGGTACAGAGAATGCCAGAAATTCGCTGGGGCCGACAAACTCTTTAAAATTAAATCCTGCCCAGACAGGGCGACCACTTGTGACTTGCAATCAGTGCACGCATACAAAAGCTCTACATGGTCTTATTTTATGCTGCCAGCGACGAGACACACAGACCATCATTACGCGTAGACACAAGTGTAGTTAGTTGCGCTCCCTTGTTTTCAATAAAAGCTTATATTTAAAAAAAAAAGAACTGACAAATCTGGAGAGTTGGAAGGTGTTCGATCGACTGAATAGAGTACTTAGCAGCTTTAGCTAAACAGATTCATTTTTTCTGAGGTTGCAGTAAATTTCAGGTTAATAAATTTGGGAAAAGAAACAACCACACAAAATTCAATAATGTTGGTGGGTGACCCCTAGGTCTTGGGAAAGAAGGTGAGCTGGTGGCAAAAATAGTGTCTGCTAGTACAAACCCCGAGGGGGGGGGGCTTTGGGCAATAAATAATCGTCAGTCTTCCAGGGAGGAAAAGCGCTAATTTAAAAGCAAAGCGCCGAACTAATTTGTCACTCTGTGAAACAAAAGTGTTCAATAGGAGATGTTCCCCAGAAATAAGCAGTTAAACATTCCACATTCACCTTTTGAAACCTCACTCAAACACGGCTAAATGTGTTCGTAAAAGCGGAATTTGCAACTTGACAACGCGCTTTCCCACAGACACCTTTTGACAAAAGATTCCTCGAACATTCACAATTTCCCCCAGATTTGTCCTCATGATATTTCCTGTTCTCAAAACTAAAAGTGGCCTGCAGAAAATCTCATTTTGGAATTACTTAAAGACACTCAGAAAAGTATGCCATCACTGAAGTAAATCTCGGGAAATTATTACCAGTAATATTTCAAGATACGGAAGATACGTTTGAGGACGTACTGAAAGAGGAATGTGAAAATGATTACGACTAACATAAATTCTAGTCAAAGCAGAATAAATCCGATAACAACCAACACAGTAAGACAAGCGGTTCATTAGCTTCCGGCCTGTGCACGAGGTGAATAAGAACAATGAGACAAACAAGATTAAAAGCACACAACTACAATTTTATACAGTTCTTGCAGTGCGTATGTTGAAATACATTTGTTAAAATCGTAAGATGAACCGGACGGATAAAACAAAGGTCGAGCCAGCTAAACTGAAGATCAGCAACTGGACTGAATCCCCTAAATGTAAGAGAAATACAGAAATGTGGCATCACACTAAGAAAAGACAAAAATAAAAAGAATTGTTATTAAACACATCTTCAGAAGGGATGAAGACAGACTCCGAAACACATTTCCAAGTGAAAAGTCAGGAAACAGGGTTACTGGAAGACCAAGAAAAGCTAAGAAGACGAATTCAATGTAAAACGAACCATGCCAAAAAGTCTAACAATTGAAGCAGAAGTTCTAACCCATGATTAAGAATATTGAGTGAGTTTCAGTTGCAGTGTACCCGATGCGACTTGACTGAGGAATTTGTTCACACCAGGTGCACATGTTTTCCCCATACGCGCAACTGAAATCAAACTATCGAGAAACGAACTAGTATCATGGGTTCGGACTCCACCTGCCACAGCCAGCAGTCACTCTGCAGAATTGGTCGCAAGATTACGTACTGCAGTGGACGAACCTCGCAGTTAAGACAGTGCTTTATTGTTCCAGATTAAAGTTCTTTAACTAAAGAATGTCCAGCACCTGCTGAACAAGCAATCAACACCACGAGGCTAGTACTCGAGCCTAGAAGTTCCAAACAGGAATTCCACGCCCAATCTTCACGTGCACAGATTCGACACATTACTGCTACTACTACTACTACTACTACTACTACTACTATTAAGGTTCTCTAGAGATCTTTGGTTCATCACATTAGCCTCGTTGACATATTTTAACTCACAAAGAAACCCTCGTATACAAAGGACACTAATATGTTTATGACCTCCCTCCTTATTATTGAATTGCATCTGCCAAGTAACAATGGATTTTACTCATCGCTACACAATAGAAAACTAAATACAAACATTGTACTTCCGACATATTGTTACTTTTTTCTTTCGGCGCAGCAGCCCCCAGTGGGCCAGGACCTCCTCATTCACGAGGTTTCTAGATCACACACAACGACGCACCACAGTCGGTAGGACTCCTCTGGACGAGTGATAAGTTCGCCGCAGAGACCTGACAATACACGACACACACAAAACAGACAGGCATCCATGCCCCCGGTGGGATTCGAACCCACAATCTCAACAGGCGAGCGGCCGCAGACCTACGTCTTAGACCGTACGGCCACTGGGGCCGGTTATTGTTACTTTGGTTCTATGAAAACATTACCGTAACTACAGCTGCGTATTTTTCCTGTTGTTTCAGAATCTCAATGTAAGTAGCGCTACTGGATCTATTATCTGCCAAACTGAAACACAGTTCAGACAAAAATTTTAAGTTGTTAGAATTAATCCGTGTTATATAATGGGAACCGAATGGACAAATTCTATGTTCGAGTTTGAAGTTCCCATGACGATGCCAATTAAGAAACTATACCGTGTCATAACACAAAGATCAACACAGTCTTTTAACTTTGCACAGTCTATGCAGTTCAACGAACGCTGGAACACCTGCAGAGACTTGTTCGCCCGTGTCTTTCTGTTCCTTTCTAACAGTACACATTTTACAAGTCGAGCGTCATCGAAAATGTTTCCGCACAATCAGCAAAACTGGATATCAGCAAGGAGTATTACATTACAGAATCAGGGCGCGTCGTAACATGCACATAATGGGCCACGCAATCTTCTGTTCTTTGGTTGTACTTGCAATAGGTGGGATGTATAAGACAACTTTTATATTCGAAATCGCATATCACATTTTCGGAAAACTCGTTTCATCGTTCACAGATATCCTGGGTATAACAAATCTAAAATTTATCCATCCACGTCAGTCATGTTCTGATAAAATAGACACTCTGCAAACGGCATATCTTGTTATGCCACAAAGCAACAGTATTGAATAGGCCCCATTAGACAGGCATACTTGACGCGACAAATGGAAAAATTCTTTATGATTTACGTACTGATAATCCATTTCATTCGTTTTTCATAAGTAACAGTTAACGCTGTTAGGTAAAACAAACTTACCTTTCTATCTTCATGGTGGTGTTATCTTCAAGGACGCCATTTGCAAAGTTTGCTAGTAACCCGTACCAAACCAAATAACGTTACTATTCCGCTCTAAGTAGCTATACACATTCGAATTTATTCTTGTAAACATTCGTGAAGTCTGATGTTACACACTTTAAAATAGGAACGCTATTAGAAACACCAAATGGATCACCACTAAACACCAACAGGCACACTGTGGACAAAATGCTGAGACAGTAATGTAGAAGCAGGTAAATATCTAAGTTATCACTACATTTTAAGGAGCTACAAAAACACACAACACGTTTCCCTTTTTCTCAAGCTAAATACTCGTCTGTTCAACAAACACGGCACTGTATACACACCACACATCAAGCAACCACGAGACTGAAGCCTTCTAAGTTCGGCTACCCCTCACCCCTTCGGCTGTGCTGCTTGCCACATAACAGCATAACCAGCTGTGGTTGGTAACCAGTTACACTGGCGACATCTGTAGGGTAGCGTATGGAGTAAGGACAGTATAATCCAACGAAAAGAAACAAATAGCCACTTAGGAACCATTCGAACAGATAGATTCTTTGGGTATTTAACGACACTGTTTAACTGCATTTTATATTACGTCGAATGACAAGAGAAAATAATCAAAAGTTGTTAGAATTAAAGGTTTTGAAAAATGTGTTTGTATGCTATTGAAAGGTAATGTACTGCTACATGTTTGAAAAAAGAGCAAAAGCAGCGTGAAGGCCAGTAACATGCAGGAGATTCTGAACACGACCTGAATAAGAGACCAAGCGTGGCTGCTAAACCGAGTTATGCCGTAGAACCAAAAGGAGTGGCATAAGGAAAGTAACTGCAAAGTGCAGTCCTTGAAAGCAAAATACTTGCACTTGCACTCTAAGTCAAAATAACTATCCCCAGGCTTTCATGGTACCCGTACAGTCACTGCTGTATTTTCAATATCCTACCTCTTCTTCATGTCGTAAGGTCAGTCTCGTATAGATGCTACATTTAAAAGATCCATATTAATATATTCAATCTATGGGTGTGCCTAAGGCAGGTTTCCCGGCTGTGGAACAATAAATACCTTCAATGATAGTCACTTCAGCAAAGTAATAAACTCAAACGTGCTTAAACGCAGTACGATACAAGATCAGAACCGCAGGTCGTTAGATAATGAAAAAAAAAAAGGCCCATTAATTCCTCAAGCCATCACATGTGCCATTGTAGAAATTATTAGACGCAGCAGAAGAAGTATTATCAATCAGACAAATATAATCAGACGAGAAGCCAAATATATTGGGCAATAAATATCACTTCCACGAAAGGATACACTCCGCCCAATTGCCTGTCCTACGCCCCCAAGCAGGAGAGTGAGCGAGCCCCACTTTTCACGTAAACTGGCATATTCTAATGCTCCGTAAAAAAAAATACACCAGAATTCGTGGCTTAGTTGCCACGCGGGCTCAGCCGTCATATCATACCAACGTACGTACACTGATCCACATGAATTCAATTCAAATTCTCGCATCCTGCTTCTATAAAAAAAAATCCCCTTATATCCTCCTGTCTACATCTCAGATTTCAAGTGGCATCTTCCAATGACTGGTTTCCACAAAAATTTTGTATGCATTTCTCAGCTCCACAATATATAATACCTGTCCCGCCCATCTCATCCCCCTCTACTCAAGTCATAATTTGGTGTGGAGTAAAAGCATGCTTTTGTCTTCCAGTATACTGTCCAAAAATACACATATTAAAATACAGAGAACTACAATTTTGGATCTTGTTTTGCATGGGTGCGAAACTTGGTCGCTCATATAGAGGGAAGGACACTGGCTGAAGATGTAGAATAAGATGCTGAGGAAGACTTAAGGGGAACGAGGTAAGAGGAGAAGACTACATAACGAGGAGCTTTATAATCTGTACTCCTCACTAAATATAATTCGCGTTATCAAATAAATATGATATGGGTGGGACATGTAGCACATATGGGGGAGAGAAGCGGTGCGAAACCTGAGGTAAAGATACCACTTTGAAGGCCTAGACGTAGATGGGAGGAAAATATTACATTGTATCTTCAAGAAGTGGTATGGGTAACGAACTTGATGTGCTTCAAGAAGGGCATCACGAAGTGCTCTAACGAACTAAATAACAAATTGACTAGACACGTCAGCACAACAAATATTTATTGGCGAAATATAGGCTACATGCTTCGAACTGTTAGCTCTAGGCATTAAATGTTTCACATTTTATCCAGTATCAGTATTTGTGTACGTTCACAATTGTAAAAATATTGGGATCCCAATATCTAAACAGCACATGAGACTTACTCGGATGGAGGTCTGATGATGACCTGTTAACAGATCGAAACATGTATCCTATATTTCTCCAATAAATATTTGTCGTGCTGACGTGTCTAGTCAATTTGTTATTTAGTTTATTGCTGTGGCTCAGGACAGGGACACGTGCCGGGCTTATGTAAATGCGGTAATGACCTCCGGGTTCCACACATTGCGGGTTATTACTTGACTAACGGTGAGAACTGTTAGTTTCTCCAGGAGGACTCTGATCCACGAGGTTGGTTGGTTGGTTAGTTAGTTAGTTAGTTAGCACAAGTACGTGTAACAGTAACAAGAACGACAGTAACAATGACGAGTATTTAGTAACGGAAAGCCCTTTTATTTGTGAAGTATGAAAGTTAAAAGTTCGCGATTGGTTTCCGGTAAGCCCATAGGGCGAGATTATTGCATCACTTTTACACATAGTTACACTTCCATCTGTGTTCATTTTCAAGTAAATTTTAGTGCTTACAGTTTCATAATTCTGATCAATGGAAAGGTATGTCACTCAAATTAGAGCAAGATTTCCAATCTTAACACGAAATTTAATTTTACTACAATATTTCGACTTGCCATAGAACTAATTCCGAGATATGTAACGCAATACCAGCTACAGTGTTATCAGAAAGCGACATTTATAGAGAAAGTGTGGTGTTAGCAAGCAACATTGTACGTGGCCCTTCTGCAAGCACACACATTAGTGCTGTGTCATTCATAAACATATCTGTACTGACAAACTTTCTTAATCTTTATCGTTGCACCTCGCATTTCGTAGAATCATTTAATTAGCACACCAACTAATGCACATGTGCTGTGGCAGCATGTCGTAAGACATGCTGCCACAGCACCAAGTTAATATAAGGAAATTAACCAGTGAGTGTTTTTAAAAATGTTACTTTAGCAAGGAAACGTGCAGCTCCCTGAAGATGATCTTAGGATCGAAACATGTTAGAGCGATTTTAAATGTTTTAATGTTAAAAATTTTATGTATGTGCATTAGTTGGTGTGCTAATTAAATAAAAAAACTATCTTAAATTCCTCTTGGACCGCTTGGTCCTCAAGATTAAGGCACGAAGACCCTTAAAAATGTCGGCAACTATTTACCAGTCAATACGACGTAACACATCAGAAGACTTACATTTTCAGTTTAACAGTTAAAAAATTAAAGAAGAAACTCCTTATATGTTCCTACAATTATACATTTTGAAAACAGTTGTATCTTACTAAAACAAGATCTTTTATCTTACCTCAATTGAAGGCAGTCTGCATTGTGTAGTTGGATTTATTACGAATACATTCTTGAGGTCTTCGATATTCTGGGACATAGCACCGCGTCGCTGGGTGACTGGTAACCGACGTTTTCAGACAGCATGATGGTTTTATCTTCAGTGGTCAAAGAGCCTAATAAATTCATTCATCGGACGTCTCATCCCTTGAAGAGGAAACCACCAATCACCCAGCGATAAGGCGCTATGTCCCAGCGAGCGAAGCCCTCAAATTGCCCGTTGTTAAAGCATACAAAACTCGCACAAATTCATTCCCGTTTTAACAGTAACTTCATGGATAAAGAAAAGGAATATTTCCGCATATACAGCCAATCTCAACTTATGAAACACAGCAGCGTGTAAAAATAGTTTGGGTAAGTTGCGTGGAATAACCACCTGGTATGATTGGACCTTAAGAAATTGCAATTGATTCTTAACAACTTCTCTGCAAATTTACCCAAAGAAGAGAACAAGAACTTGGCTGATTAAAACTCCTGCCTGCAGATGGTAGGCCGATTAAACCACGATACATGGGCACGCTATACACAGTCTGCACATGTTGTCGCCTTTGGAGCGTATCTATTTCCTTACTCGAACTTGGTGCCTGCCACACGCGATAGCGTGTTCTCTTCGTATTTCGGAGACAGAATTTCGATTCCAACCCAAAACCATACGTGTACAGCCCGGCGAGTGGCGGTTCGTAACCCTAGGCTGTCCCTTGTCGCGAAATGAAGCTGGTAAAGCAGCTTCCTTCACGATCAGCCGTGGGATTGAAGTCCCCACACTGTCTCCAGTTACGTCACAGAAAGTACGGCACGCTGACCACCGCAATTACAGGCAACACGCAACTCTCGAGCTAAAACCTACAAGACTCTTTGAAACCGATATACACCGTGTATACCTCTTGAAACTTAAGCTCATCAAATCTGGGCAACATTATCCCGTTGTGCTGGTCAATCACCAGAAAATACGGTCCACACAAAAACAATACATGAACTCTGTACGTTCAGGAGGAAAGTGTAGACACTTTTCCTTCTGTATTCTATTGACGACAGTCAATATGTATTGACCAAAATATGCAGTAGAAAATAAAAGACGAACTATAGAATTTATGTGTTGTGTTTTTGTTGACAGTATTTACTGGTGATTAAGCTCATAATCTGCAGCATCTGACGATAACCCAACTGACGTCACCAGACAAAAGAGGGGAAACGGAATAACGAACACGGAATACAGACTAGGCTACGGCCTCGACGACAGAGGAACTTCTATTCGACTCCTGGCAGGAGCAACAGAAGTGCCTCCTGACCACAGCAACCAGACAGACGTGTCCACCCAGCCTCCTTTGCAATGCGCACAGGGGTGTCTTCATCCGGAGGTGGCGTCTTAAGATGACCTCTCACCTCCATCTAATGACAAGATTACGACTATTAAGATCCACAACTCCCCCCCCCCCCCCAATATGCGTTCATGATGTGAACAGGGACAACTTTACCTTGACAATCACGAAAATACGAGTACCAAGAAGAAAACGCATTCTAGTGGAGAATTCGTTCAACAGCGTCATAACGAAATTCAACAAGTACTTTTATTTAAATTTCGTTTTGCAACAGGCCTTAAGGATTTTTTTTAAAAGACTGAAAAAAAATTCCATTTCTTCGTCACTTCCATCTGTCATATTACAAACCGGACGTTACTTCATCTTCCATCACATTGATGTCCCACGCAGAACATGAAATGCTGTCGTACAATTGTCACTTGGGTTGGATATGGATCGTTTTAAGAGCCACATTACTGGCACAGAAGAGCTTCACGTCTAAGTCCACATTTGTCCGACATATTTTCATAAAACTTAATGCATGGTAACTATATTTTTGTAGTATACACTTCATTCGCCTTAATCCATTTTGAGGGTAACTTTTCTCTCAAGAGCCTAATTCAATTGCATGTATGATTTTAAATATCCCGAACAGACGTAGCAAAGGCTGCCTACCAAGGAGAAGCCTTTAAATTTAAATTTTACTACCATTAAATTAAAACAACATTATTCAAATTACCAAAATTTTCCACATTCTACTGTTGCAATATAATACAGCGTTTGATTCCACAATGGGGCTCACACAATAACGCCAGCCTATCTATCGACGTGTACCAGTGCACGACATGCAGACAGCAGCCCGAACGACAACTGAACATTACGTTACATTCCGCCCCTTGCCCTACAGAAGGGATATCATTGTCAGTCGCGGAACACAAGCAAGACTTGCATTATTCAAATATGAAACATCCATAGCAGCCTTCACTCACGTGAGGCCCAACAATATTACAATACATGAAAACTTAAAAATTGTGACCTAACAGGTAGTGTATAAACGTCAGACGACCCGTTTGTGGCTACTGACGAGTTTGAAAGCAACCATAAATTCGTTTCATAATGTAGTAATGCTGTACAGAACACACAGATTGTATGTCACAGGACAAGAGATACAGATAAGTCACGCATGTGTCGCATGTAATTTACATGTACTGATATTACAGGCCTACCATGGACTGAAATATGACGCAAACGAACAACGTACAGTTCTAACTATGAATACATTGTGCGGTTACTGAAATCCGTAGTTGTTATGGAGAAATGAAACACTGTACTACAGATATGGCGAGTCTTTAACCTTTCTGGTGCCAGATTTACGTCAAAACTTACTTACCAATAAGAAATGGTGCTAGCTAACCTCTTTACTCCTGTAGACGTTAGGGCGTCTGCACACCTGCTAGGTGAGTACTGCAGTTCCTAGTTCCTGCGTGGTTTTGAGAGCGACACAGACTGCACCATGTAGTGCGGAAGGCGGCTAGTTGAACTGACTTTATACGTTTCACATTTCAAAATAATCTACAAGATAATGTAATATTTTCTTGTAACTGTTTTTTTTTTCAGGGTAGCCAAATTTCTCGGTATTGGGGATGCATGCAAAACGTCACAGTAAAAACGTACCTTACGAAAAAGATTTCGAACTACCGAATTATCGAGTAGCTCATTCTTAGCAAAGACAAAACCTGTAGTCACCGTTGCCAGTCGATATACCCGTCGGTGCTAAGCGTGGCACCAGAGCTAATGGTTCGCTTTTCGTGTTGTTGGAGAAAATCAAGCTATCAATATTATCGTTGTAGAAATATGTCACAGACATTACATACGCAGTTCTTAGTTCAAATGGTGAGTACGGTTTGCAAAATTGTACATTTACAGTAACTAACAACATCCGGCAGAGTCTTTCTTGGAAAGTCACCAATCGCTCTGTTTGTCGTAAACCGATGGTTCATTAACGTTTTTACAACGACCAGCTGATGCAGAAATACCTCAGGGACAAATTGCGTTGGGGTTCTGCGACCTTAATTCAAACGTACTAATTCAGGCATGTAACTCATCACATACGAAATTTAAAACAATCTGCAAATTTGTCGTTTAACTCTGATGATACCGGGCGATTCAAAAAGACAGACTCAATTTCGTACGTCTGTATTTCCAGAACTTTATAAGGTATGTGAATGATCTACATAACATTTGAAGAGAAAGTCCTAAATTTTCAAATACCACCGCTAGAGCGCTCACCTAGTGCACAGACGTGCAGCAGCGTCAGTTGAGAGCAAAATGGCCACGATGCAGCACAAGATTTTTGCATGTATCAGAGGAGAACGTGAGACGAATTCAAGAGAGTTTTGAGTGTAGCCCACGCAAGTCAACCCGTAGAGCGAGCAGAGAACTTGGAATACCGCAACCAACTGTCTGGCGTGTGTTGAGGCGCCGTTTACTGTTGTTCCATTGAGTCCATCTTTTTGAATCACCCTGCATATAATTTATGCTGGTAATGCTCTAATTACACACTGTATTATCTAAATGTAAGACTCAGTAACGTATCGAATCAAACACAAACTTCATTTCTACTGTCTTCATTGTATGTACTTATACTAGAGTACTACACCTCGCCTAGCAGGGCAGAAACTTGAGTAGGTGAAAACCACAAAGTGTTATGTTTTCACTTAAGCGTTATTTACGAAGCAAAAGGGGGGGGGGGACGCTCTGTGACCTACTATCAGCGACTAAACCATTCTCGGGTTTTCATAAAATTAGGCAGGGTTTTTTACTAAAAGCTGCAGAGCATACCCAAGTTTCGTGAAAATCAGCTTAGTAAGACATGCTTCACTTACGGGCGTGAATGAATTTCTATCCGTATTTCCCCGACTTTATTTTTCGATTTGTGTGAAAATCGGTATATCGTGACGTAACGCTGTTGAGTAATGGTGAGTTTCGTGAAAATCGGCGTAGGTACGTCCGTTCTGTTCTTATGGGAGTTAATGTAATTACATATATGAACATATAATGTTTCAGTCAAACACTACAAATTTTAATGTTATTTTATTATTTAGGACAACATGTTTCGACTTATACAGTCGACACAGTACGATATGTTGAAAGTGAAGAACGCCTAGGTACAGCCTGTAAGCTCAGTTTCGGCGCACACCATTCGCAATATTGTCCATTCGCGCGTATCAAATATAAACAAGTAGACTATTCTGCAAGTAATAATTAACTCCTTTAGGTCCAGTAGTTATGTCTTGTACTACTAGGTTTGCCGGCCCCAGTGGCCGCGCGGTCTAAGGCTTAGGTCTACGGCCGCTCGCCTGCTGAGACTGTTGGTTCGAATCCCACCGGGGTCATGGATGCCTGTCTGTTGTGAGTGTTGTGTTGTCAGGTAGAGGTTTCTGCGACGAGCTGATCACTCGTCCAGAGGGGTCCTACCAACTGTGGTGCGTCGTTGTGTGTGATCTAGAAACCTCGTGAATGAGGAGGCCCTGGCCCACTGGGGGCTGTAGCGCCAAAAACAAACTACTAGGTTTTAATGTTCAAAAATTCTACACTCTGCCTACAGAGAGAGATTGTTATTTTTTTAAGAATCTCATAAAGAGCAAAGATTATTTCCCTACACAGCATTACCTCACCGATTTTAAAATGGCGAATAAGAGTTTATTGCGCGGTACGAACTACAATTCTACCTACAGTCCAGGTCAATTTTCATCTTTGAAAAGGCTAATATGATCCACGTTTCGATATTTACAGCCTTTCATTTGAAGTTTCTTTTGTCTTAATTTCAATATCAATCGGCAATACTCCATCCTCCTTACAACGGACATCAAACTACGCAGCCTGGACACTTTGACATAAATGCGTTAAACAGTAAATTACTCGTACAATTAATACCAGATAAAATATCAACATTTACAGTTCCATTGCAACCCTTAATTGCATATGTTACAATGTTCTTGTTATTTAATTAAAAACGTTCGTTGCCTATTAGAGAGACCAATGTCATTTTGTACTAAATACCATGAAATGTCAGCACTCTACAGAGATCTCACACGGTATAGTAACTAGGCTATGTGGTGGAGAATCGAGTTATCGCCGTTCGATTCCCGATGCTGACAGGACCATTTTCCTGTCCTCCAATGACCAGGCAGGATTTGCGGTCCACCCAGCGTCGAAGCCAGTGGATAATGGGGACCCTTTCTTCGGGGATACAGCTGCCGGGAAGCGAGGCACCTCACTTACTTCCAACTAGTGCTGAAATTAGAAATGCATCTGTACCTTCACACCTCGTACCTATTCATGTCACTGAAATTAATTAAGAATGAGGGTAACATGACTTTTACTCTGTCTTTTGACTGTCTTCGAAGTACGTTATAGCAAAAAAAAAAAAAGCGAAGTAATATAATGAATTCATAATTAAAGTTCTGTGTACCACGCCAGTAAATTGCAACTTGTTGGTGCCTTAGCCTAAGGCCAACAACTATGCCAAAGAAATGCTGGACGTTTTGTTGCATTCGTCATGTCTATAAATACGAACTTTTTACATTTCAACTCCACATTCATTTCTTCTCATCTCAGCTTCATCCTCTGGCTGAAGCAAATCAAGCGCCTGCTTCAACACTCATTACCTCACAGTCTTCTCTGCTAGAATGATGCAGCACACTTACACTGACATCGCCTGCTTAAAGTGTTCGTGTTACTGTGAACTAAATATTTAAAATCTAATATAGAAGATAAACTTCATCCTTTAGAGCTATGGACTTCGAATGTGAAATTAACTTCAATGTGTTTTTACCAACGATTTGCTAACATTATAATTCTTTGTTCTTTAAGAAAATATTAAGAGACAATAAGTTGCAAATCATACAAAAATCTAGACAATTACTGAGCTCAATCAAGCTTAAAAACCACCAATTTACGGCTTTTTATTTCGTAGGTGCGTAGCCAGTATTTTTTCATCATCAACAAACGTCTCCGGCTAAGGACTCTTACGAACAATTTATAAATTCAGCAGAGGTAAGATCTTAAAAATCCCTTATCGGTAGACAGATCCATATGACGGTTTTTTGCTTTTAACAGTTACACCAATTATATGGCTTACAAATTTTCTTCGTTAACGCAACGAGAAATGTTACTTGTGTGTGTGTGTGTCTTGACAGACATTTCTGCTAAGTGTTCAGAAATTAAGAAAATGGACAGTCTATCAGCTGTAGGGCCTGCGATTGCCTACAAATTGTTACTTAATTTTAATAATTCTTATAAATCATGAAAATTTCAACAAACTAGACAGTTACTGTCACTGAGAGTCTCATATATACGGCATAAGTGCAAGAAATAATTATATGATCTAGGAAAAGTTTCGTGGGGATGCAGTGGATTTAACCAGCTGATTTTTACTCAATATTCGGGTTCCCTTACCAAATATTAACGCAGAATCTCCCTATATTAGAGAGGACCCAGCATATTGAGACTTCCAAATTTCTCTGACAATCCACACCAAAAGGAAAACGTTTCTTCTCAAAGCAGGACACGTAACCAGTTAGAAATGTGGCCTAAATGCGACTTTTGTCCAGATGATTTCACCGTTTTCAGACTTCACGTGCAACTGACATATCTTCAAACAGGCCACGACCATGTCTGTACAGTGTTACTAATCCACAGTTCATGATAAAACAAATGATTCTTACGCAAAAAATTCGAGTGGAAAATCCTTGTAAAGTGACATACGCATCAACCTATTACCGGCAGAGTCAGTCGGTATATTCGCTATGTTACCGACTGGACAACGGAAGAACCGTGGTTCGATTACCAGCATCGCCAAATGATTTTCTCCTCTCCTAAATGTCCAGACTGTCTCCACGGGCCACCCAGCCATCTTGTCATGACCTTCCCTGGCGTGAAGCTGGCCACTCCCAAGAATCTAGTGCAAAGATTAAGAAGGCGTGGAGCTATACCTCCAATATCCCATATGTCTGGTTGGCGTGGTGTTGTCAAGCGCAGAAGAAACTTAGCTTTTACTTTTATCTCTGACTCGGTGACATGATTCTGTTACCAGCGTCACAAAACGCGGCTCTTCTCAGTGAGGCACAAAACAGTCAGCAGTGTCTTTATTGCTTCGTTGGACATAAAGAGAGAAGGAATTGCCCTTCTAGGTTTTCCGCACCCGTCCAGACCGGCCCTGCGGCCCACCCAGGCTCCTATACAAAGGGTACGGGGTATTTCCCGGGACTAAAGCGGCCGGAGCGTGGCGTTGACCACCCACCCCCATCTAGCGCCAAGGTTAAGGAGAGTAGAGCTATACCTCTACCCCCCTCTGGGACTTCGTGGCCTGTTCTAGGGTGAACCTTACCGTTATTTACTCTTCTGTGTCTCAAGGAGTTACACTTACCGCAAGACCCAAAGCCTAGGTACCAATTTTGGAGTTCAGCGACTTAAGTGGAAAATGACGTCATCTTATGCAGATTCGAGTTTTCTGGGATGTTACGCCCTGTCGGCTAGTAGATACCGACGTGCTGAAGACACTGCCATCATTATCAACCTCGGCAACTCTTTACCAGGCGACACGGTGTTACTACCTTAGAAGAGCTGTATCTTTAACAACATCGCTGCCAGGACCCCACACCTCGCATAACCTTGTGTGTTATTTCATAACCCCCATAAAAAAAAACCTTCACCGCCTCCACATAGCGACTGTTTTGATTTATTTCACACAACACCGAAAGTTTTACGATTAATTTTGCCAAGGTAATTAATATCGTATTTGCGAAAGAAATATCAAACCATGACAATATAAAAAACATCCCTACCATGCCCAACAAAAATATTAAGTAAAAGTGACAGGCCAACAAGAATGTCCCAGTATTAAATCCGTATATATATATATATATATATATATACATATATATAGCGACGGTACAGCAATTCTTACCCGTATCCATATACAGGGTGTCCCAGGAGGAATGTGCCAGACTTCGAGAGGGTGTTCCTTATGTTAAAGTATACCGATATAACCCAAAACACCTATGTCCAAAGTTGAACGGTTACGGAGATAATGG
>Ga0123352_10008091_pt1 | contig 16339 bp, 13 predicted proteins | sample TergutLab28metaG_FD_89700 | JGI IMG/M metagenome (GOLD analysis project Ga0123352, IMG submission 89700) | Labiotermes labralis P1 segment gut microbial communities from Petit-Saut dam, French Guiana - Lab288 P1 | ecosystem: Host-associated > Arthropoda: Insects > Digestive system > Gut ... | reverse complement strand
ATTGTTTTGTCGTGCTTTCAAGGGGGGTGGACATCACCAGTAAATATTAATATCTGCAATTATCAAGGTTCAAAAGTGAATCTTTTTTTATGCTTTCTTTTTCATAGCTCACTTGACACTACCGTATCGCTAAACCAAATATCAATAAATACAGAAATGTAACTAAAAACCATAAACCGACTATAAATTTTTCCATTTATTCACTTCCGGAGGTTTGTTCTCCGTTATTGTTATTCCTTCCTGTATTAAGCGTGCTATAAATAGTGCATAACTAATGCCCGACCCCTCAACACGCATTATAACCTGCCTCTCTTTTGAATAAATAATCATCTTATCTGCCACATAATAACCCATGTCTCTTCGTTTGCGTATGACCTTTCCAATCATGTCAAAAGTAAATGTCTTACTTCTACCAAACATGTTTCTATAATAAATTTTATCCCCATGCACCTCTATACGCCACATAATCCACAATAAAACTAATGATATACACAGAATAAACGCAGAACCAAAAAACAAATAAAACCACAAAGGCGGCACTCCTCTTGGGAAAATTGTCAACACAACTATAAATATTGCCATACCAATCCCAAAAAATAAGCCTGTAAATAGTTCAAATCTTGAACGTTTCACAATAAACTGCTTCATTATAATATTCACAATATCCACTTAAACATCCTCCTTTTATAATCTTTCTTCTGCATCCATATACCCTGATCTGTTCACTAGCTTCTTCCTATTTACATCCCCAAGTATCAAAATCTATATTTCCCAAATGCCCCATCAATGAATCTTCATCCAAACCGAAGTTTTTTAAAAGACCCTTCACCGAACTTTCACCTATCTTTCCAGTAAGCTTAGCCGCCATATTACATCCAAAAAGGATTGAATTTAATACACTTTGTGCTGCCCTTCTTTTCAATATAGGTGCTGTAGCGGATGCGATATCCGGAGTTCCAAACATATCATTAAGCACTCCTTGAACTTTTGCACTATCCACACTATTTTGAGCAGCTTTACCAATCACTCTGGCAAAAAAGAGGCCTGCTGCACAACTCACAAAACCAACACCAGCCCCAATCCCCACACTAGCAGCTAAATCTTGCCATACAAATTCATCGCCATGAACCCATTGTAACAAACTACAAATCATTCCATTTATTTCGTTCAGAAGATTTCTCTGTTACGGCTATCCCTTCTTGCATTAATCGTGTTCTAAATTGTACATATCCAATACCAGAAACGCCTGAACCATAAAGACCCGAACCATAAAGATGCAACATTAACTTATTCTCTTTTGAATAAATGTCCATCTTGTCCTCTTGTGAATAAACACCTACGTCTCTTCGTCTGCGTATCACCTTTCCAATCATACTAAAGGTGAATATCTTACTTCGTCCAAAACAGTTTCTATAATTAATTTCATCGCCTTCAATCTTTATACGCCATATAAACATTGCTAAAGTGAATAATATCATCAAAATAAACATCAATATAAACGTCAAATATATTGGCAATGTAAGCGTCTCATTCGGAAATATTGTCGTTAATACTACAAGTATTCCAAACACTAATGCGCAGAATAAACTCCCAAATCGCTCAAAATTTGAACGTTTCATCATAAATTGATTCGTATTAAAATTCATTTGAATTTCCTCCCTATATCTTTATTTTATATCCGTACGGTTTAAATTGATCATATGCACTTAATATACTATTCACGTCATCCTTACGAAATACCATTGAAGCTTGCGCCCATCTGTCGAAATATATTGCTGAGACTAATCCTTTCTCCTTAAATAAGTACTTTAGTGACCATTTCTTTATTTTTAAAAAATCGTCCCATTCCATAGTTGATTTAAAAACATAAAGGATGCCAAAGGAAAACATATGAAATCCATTTAGATTTGAAAGTTCTAAATGTTCCAATCGCTCTACGTCTATTTGATATCCTATGACATACTTTCCGACAAAAGCATTACTCTTAAATAATATTGCACTACTTTCAACAGGTTCAAAATATTTACTATTCGCAATTATAAAAACAATATTATCCTTTGAAAGTATCTGAAGTGTCCTTAAAAGAATCTCACAATCTTCCTCTAAATTATTTTTTTGGCCAAAACCTCGTATATCAAAATCATAGGTATTACCTAAACTTCCTGTATAAATCATTTTTTTCTCTTGCTTTTTTGCTATTTTGATATTCTCTTTCACACAACGTTCAAAAAAATTATTCATACCAACTAGCCCTGCATTTAACACGACAAATCGTTTATTACCAACATAAATCGTCGCATTACTCCCACCTATGGAGACTTCTATTTCATCAATAAAATCAAAACGTGTTTCTCGCTTTCTCCCAAAAGTATTTGTATAAATAATCCTATTCTCATTGATTTCCACTCTTCGCAATCTAGTACGAACAATAAAGTACCACTGTGGTACCATGAAAAGAGCACTAACAATTAAGATAATTCCACGCTCATTTCTTTCTGGCGGAAAAGCCAACACAAGTGCAAGTGTACCTGTTAAAATAATTGTAGATAACACTGAAAATCCTTTTGCTGTAGCTTTATTTTCGCTAATCGTAAAATAATTTATACTCGTTGCAGAATTTATTTTTTTGATTGCCTGAATTCCTATACATATCACAGTCAAATGAACGACAATCGCTCCAAATATTATACTCACTTTCTCCTCCTCATAGGTATGATTACAATAAAGATTAATAAATACATAAATGTAAATAAAAATCGTACTATAGCCACATAAAATGCAAGTCTTATATATATATTTACAATAAGGCTTTGAACTATATCCTGCTGAAAAAAATATAGTAATAATGCCACACTCGTTGCAAATAATATATAACACTGATAAATAATTCCCACGATGGTGTAACGATGCAAAGTAAGATATCTTCTAAATCTAAAATATAAAATGCGCTCTAATATTTCCGGAATCCTGTGTCTTGCGAAAAACCGTTCACCAATATTACCAAATAAAGCAACTGGTATCAAGTAAACAATAAAAATAACAATCATGGCTCCAACAGAGCGAGGTTCATTGTTTGCTTCAATCATAACCGATAAATTTTCAAGAAATTCAACTAAACTAATTATTGGCATTCGGTTTTCTCCTGTTTATTCACATCCCCATAATTCTAAATCTATATTCCCTAAATATTCCTCTAAAGTATCCTTATCTAGACCAAAATTTTTCAAAACATTATACATAACTTTATCACCTACTTTTCCCGTAAGCTTAATTACTATATCCTCTGCGGAAATTATTGAATCTAACATTGCTTGTGCGGTTGCTCTTTTTACTTCTGGTGCAAAAGCACTACTAATATCCACCGTCCCAAACATATCGTTAATTATTTTCTGAACATTTGCATCTATTATTTCCCCTGCAACTTTCTGACTAAGTACTTTAGCAAATAAGAGACCCATTGCACAACTCGCAAGACCAACAGCAGCCCCAACACCCATATTGATAAATAAATCACTCAACATAATTTCATCTCCATTAATCCATTGTGTTCCTACATAATGAGAAGTGTTTCCGGCGGCACCCCCTGCCATAGAAGAAAGACAAGCTACTACCACTTTTCCTGTCGTGGAAGTCAAACTAGTTTTTGCCACTACAGGAATTAAAATAGCTTTCCCCGCTCCACCAGTTCCTGCGGCAAAACCACCTGCCAAAGCACTAACCACTACTTCTTCCCAATGAATACTATCCCAACAACCATCATTTATCCACAGTTGATATCCTACATTTGCACCTCCACCTACTGCAGCTCCTACAACTACAATTAAGATGATAGTACCAGTTACAACAGCCTTTCCATCCAAATCGAGATAATTCACCGGATTATTTAATGTATATCCATACAAATTATTACTTTGCATCATAGACAACATATCCGGAACATCATTATTTTTCAAATCCCCATAAATCATGTTTCCGGTATGCCAATGTAGATCCGCCGCTGTAAAACGTCCTATTTGAGGTGAATACTCCCTTGCTTGTGCATAGTAAGTATCTGCAATATCATCCCTTTGATAGCCGGTAAAGCCAAAACCATGTGAATACATTTTGAAATTATTATGTGATACATTTCCAAACTCATCAAAAGCATACAGCTCATCTGCAATTCCACCTGTGATACGTATTGGACTTCCCACATCATCCAGCAAATAGTTCACTTGTTTTTCACCCGTTGTTTCCGCCGAAAGGACACAAAAATCATACACAAAACTTGTCTGTGTTTCATCTTCTCTTCGCTCCAATAGATTATAATACGGTTTTGTTAAATCCAATATATCATCGATTCGTTTGCTTGGATGAATCATTAAGCTCTCTAAGTTTGTTGTTGACAATACAGGCTCTAAGCTTTTCCCTTCCATTTTACCAATACGATTTCCCAAACCATTATAAACATAAGATGCTCCCAATTCTCTCTCATGATTAAAGGTCTTTTCCAGTCGATTCAAAGCACCAAAATGATATTGATGGGTCAACTCTTCGTTTTTGTAAATTTCCGTTAGATTGCCCCGTTTATCATAAGAATAACTTGTGTTTACATCCCGCTCTGTACTTAAAATCAATTGATTCAAAGCATTATAAGTATACCTTGTATGTCTGCCCCCCTCATGTTTATCACTTCGATTCCCAAAGGCATCATATTTGTATTCCCTTGTATACATCTTGCCTTGTTTGCCCATGCGCTCCAAGCGATTCAAAACATCATACTTATAATAAAATGTACCATTTTCTTCCGGCAATCCATCCCGTAGTTTTTTAATCTGGGTTTTATTACCCAACAAATCATAATCATAATAGTAAAAGTCTGCACGCCGATTATCCCGATAATGAGATAACTCTTTTAGCTGTCCAAAATCATCATAAGCATAGTTGGTTCTGGTTTTCTCATCAAAACGTTTCTCCGTTAGGCGGCTAAACTGGTCATAAACATAGTTGATTTCCTGATTGCCATCCTTGATTTTTGCTAAACGTAAAGCTTCATCATACTCATAATCTACAATACGGCCATTTGGATATATCAGTTGCTTTCTTTCTCCACCACTTCCATAAACGTATTCTACTATCTGTTGCTTTTGATCTTTTACTTTGGTTGCCCTACCTAGGGCATCTACCTCTATTTGGGTCGTGCCAAGCCAATCTTGTACTTCTATCAATTGGCGCAGGGCATTATAAGACATTTTTACTTCACGTCCATCCCCGTATTGAATATGATTGATATCCCCTTGTTTGGTATAACCATACTTGGTTAAATATCCATCTTTATCCAACTTTTCAATCAATTCTCCTCTAAGTCCATAATAATATTTTTCTTGTTGCCCCAAAGCATCAGTTACAGCAATGACCTGCCCTAATTTATTTCTTTCATACTTTGTAATTCTAATATCTTGGTTTGCTTCATTTTGCTTGATGACACTTTGGTAGTCTTCATCCGGACCAAGTTTTATATCCCCAAGTTGACAAACTTCTATAGGTTGGTCTAGTTCATCATAAAAATAAAGAGTATCATTGCCCAAAGCATCCGTTGCTTTGGATAATTGACCTGTAAGGGTATAGACATACTCCGTTTTATTTCCCAGTTCATCTACCATAGAAGTTACATTGCCTACCGGGTCATAAGTATATTTTTTCTTACCGCCACTGGCTTTGGTAATAGCAATGACTCTATCTAGGCTATCATATTCGTAAACCATCTTATTTTCTATCTTATCCATATGCGCAATGATATTGCCATTGTTATCGTATTCAAAACTTTCTTTTGTACCATCAGGATGATGAATCCCAATCAACTGACCACCCAAGGCATACTCATGTTTTGTCACTCTCCCAGCTTCATCTGTAATAGAATCAATATCACCCAGAATCGTATAGGTATAAAAACGGCTATTTCCTAAAGCATTGGTTTCCTGAGTTAACTGCCCTGCCTCATCGTAGGTTAAGGTTACAACATTTCCCAAAACATCGGTCATACTAGTTACTTGTCCTTCCGGATTATAGGTATACGTGAATTTAAATCCTTCCTCTCCACTCACTTCTATTAGCTGGCTCATGGCATCATAAACCAGATAGGTTTCATTTCCTGCTTCGTCAATGACTTTGGTACGATTCCCATTTTTATCATACTCATATTTGATGATACTACCGTCTGGCTTTTCGATTTCTGCCAAGCGATTGCACTTATCATAAGCAAATTGAATTTCCGCTCCATTGGGCTGAATAATATGATTTATATTCCACATCAAATCATAACCAAAAATCGTTTCTCTTCCCAATGGATCTATTACTTTGGCTAATTTGTTTAGATTATTATATTCATACTGTGCCAATGCCCCATTAAAATCAGTAGCACTGGTTACTTTGCTGATTTTATTATAGGTAAAAGACTGGATATGGCCTACTGCATTTTTTACTTCAATGATGTTATCTTTTTCATCATACTTGAAAAAAGTCTTATGTCCGTTGCCATTAGCCGTAGCTACGACACGATTTAATCTATCATATTCATAATAAGTGGTTATGCCTTGAGCATTTGTTAGTTCCACCACATTGTTTCGTTCATCATAAACAAACTGAATCTGGCTTCCATCTGCCTGCGTAATTATCTTAGGCAAACTTTTTTTTGCATGTACAAAACTGGTTTTTCGCCATAAGGCATCTTCTATCTCCACTAAATTATCGTTTTTATCATAATGATTCATCAGTTTTCTTTTATTATCAAATATTATTTCTTTCAACTTATTTTTTTCAGTATAAGTCATCTCCAATATATGGCCCAATGGGCTGATCGCTTTACTTACATTTCCATTATCATTATACTCATAGTGGGTCAGATTCCCAATTTTATCCGTGGTATACCATTTAGTATTATCATCATTAAAACCAAACTGTTCTTCCCCTCTATCCGGGTAGACAATAGCTGTTGTTCGATACAACTTATCATGCTCATAAATAATGCTGTTTCCGTCTTGTTGCACAAACTCTGTTCTTCTTTTTTCATCATCATAAATAAACGCTTGCATGCCACCATCTTTATAAGATTGCCTAACTACCCTATCTTTTTCATCATAACTATTTTCAACTACTACATTTTCTTCCGGGTTCACTTCCCGTAAAATTAAACCTTTTTCATCATAATCATATCTACGAACATTACCTAGTGCATCCACTACTTTTACTAACAAGTCATTCTCGTAGATAAAACAAACCATTCTCCCTGTATGATCAATCATGGATACCATTTTTTCATCTTTATAAGAAAAGTGAAACGCACCAAAAACAGAACTGACTTTGATTAAATTCTCATTGTTATAATCAAAAACCAACTCATTGTCATCTTCATCCTTTTGGGTTATCAATTGTCCTTTTTCATTAAAGAAAAAGCTTGTTTGATCTGCTTTATCCAAACGATACCCGATTCCTGTTTTAACTAACTTATGAAATACCCCAAAGGGTGCATCGTATCCGCCACTCTCATTTTTTTCATATCTCTCTCCATGACCATCCTCAAAATAAACAACAATATCCTTTTCTTCTTTTTTTAGCTTTATCTCAAAAGAGTGACTCCATCCCCGCCCCAACGCTCCTACCTTTTCATTCATAGCATTATAAAAGCGTTGAAATTCAAAAGGTGTCTGCCCTTTGGTCTTTAAATCCGTTCTAGCAGAGATAAAATTACCCGTTGCCACATTCACAGGATCACCAGCAAAAGATAGAAACATCAGAAACCCAAGCATAACATGATCCTCTAGTTTAATCGCAAGAGCTGCCAATAATGCCAAATCGTCATGAGGTATTTGCCCATCTTCTGATATGAATAACATGCCCGGACCCTTTGTACAAATCATAAAAGATTGCTCTGCAAGTAATCCAAAATCTCCATTAATCTGATTAGTCTCGTCATATAAAAACCATTCTTCCGGTTCAATCTCCGGTTCACACTCTTCATCGTCACAAAGTTTACACTTTTCAAACTTCGGATAAAACTCAATGTCCGTATGTACTAGCTCCGTTGCTCCTTGCATAACTACACTGGCAGGATGACTACTTTTCATTTTTGACCGGCTTACAGCCTCCATCATGCCGGTGCAAACAACTGTTGCACCCTCCACAGCCATGCGTTTTGCTGATTCTTCTGCTGATAATAACTCTGCTGTTACGTTAAAAACTTCAATAGAACCTGCCTCACCCTCAATAGAAGCCTCGCTCCTTATTGTAATAGCAGCATTCGCAGTATTATCTGAACTTACCGGCCCATGAGCAATCCTATGCGTCATTGTAACTTGAACCGGATCTATAACACGCCCCGGCATGTTTGGTGCATCCATTCCACTTATAGGGAACGCCGGCATGCTTGGTATCTCTCCACCAGCAGCCGGTAAATTCTCTCGTCCTCTAGCAGCTCTCATCGCATTACTATCCACTGAACTTATGTTACGAGGCGGAACCGGAGGCGTTGGAGGTGTACCTCCCTCTGTTCTTGTTGGCCCACTGACAGGCTCATGTGTTCTGATTGGTCCATTCACATTTCTATTACCATTATTATTTGCATTTGACATATCTATCTCCCTTCTACTAATCCAACACGATCATCGGTCGTTTTCTACCTGCTTGCTTTGGTTCTTTTCTATTTCTCTTTAGATAATCCAACCTATCTGATAACATCTGATAGATTTCTAAGTTTGTTTCTTCTCCGGATACAACCATTCCTGCAAAACGTAAATAACCCTCCAGCACATCCCGATGTATCATTCCACCTGTCATACACAAACTACAAAAATTAACATCCCAACTTTCTGTTAAATAACAGGACATCGCCTCTTTCCCAAACCATTTTAAAATCGGCAATGCAATGCCCGGCCTATCCGGTCCTGCCCAAGTTGCATGGGCCAAATTAATGGTATCATACTCCGTCTGAATATCATGAAAATCTGTATAATCATGACGCAAACGACTACCTTGCTTTAATTTAAAACGACACACTTCCAACTCATTTTCACTTAAATTCGTTTCTTGTTCTATTACCGAATAACCGGAATAGTTTACAAAATCCGTGGTGGATGCCGCTGTAGTAGAAAATCGTATTTTTACAACGGATAATTGTTCCGTTGCTTCGTAGTGAATATGTTGCGGCTCTGTCATGATGTATATAAATTTATTAAATTTTATAATCCCCGGTTCTATGATCAAATGATTCTCCTTTGCAACTACATTACAACCGGAAATAATACCATCTGTCCAGTCTTGAAATTCTACCTTTGTTAAACCAAAGGAATAATCCCGTAAAGCCAACAAAAGCTCTTTTTTCATGATGCGCCCGCGCTCAAACATAGGGTAAACAATATGAAACATCTTTTTGCTCCTTTATTTTTTAATAGGTGCCATCAAACAAGTTAAGTACCCAAGTGTCATTTTCAAATGAGAAAAATTCTTTTCTTCCAACATTTAAACTTTCTTCAAAACGAGTTACCGGAATCACATAAAAACCCCACTGCTCTGTATCTGCCCAAACAAAAAATTTCATTTCATTTTCAATAATAGTATCTGTTTCATCCTGTTTTATATGCGCTACCAACCCTTTGATACTTTCATAAGTAGCCGATGCAAAATCCACGTCACTATATTGATAGGTGTAACTATAGCGTTGTGTTCCATTCACATCATTTAGATATAACTTCAAAACCAAGCTATCCCTATTTCTGGAAATCGAACCTTGCTGCCGTTCCCTATCTAAACGATGAATCAAAGTCACCATATTACCTCTATGGTCTGCTGCTACAATCTCATACGGCAAAGCCGGCTTACCACTTTTTATCTGCATATTGGCAAAACCATATTTTTTATCTCTTAGATATTGCAATGCACCCTCTACGCAATTTAACTTCATATCCAGTTTTGCTTGTTCATCCATTGTACCGGATACCCGTTTGAATTGAATGACCTTCCCGGGTATAAATTCCTTGATGGCATCAGCAAATAAACCTATCTTACAACTTTGTCCGGAAAGTTTGATACTGGTATAATCATATAAAATATCCGCCTCATACAAAGGCTCCAAAAACTTCTGAACTATTCCATAAATATCCGCTTTTAACAGCAACTCTATGTCGTAGATATTCAAGAAAAAAGATGGCAATTCTTTTACCACATCTAATTTGTCGTTACGCAAAACCGATACCTTCCACTTGTCCATTTTGACATGTACTGCATCCGATGACATATTCTCCTCACTACCCAAATGAATGCGCAATACATCCACCCGATTGAAGAATATTTTCTTTACTTGTTCTGCCAATTGAAACAGAAAATAAAAATTGGAACGCACTTTAAAATATGCTTTACGATTGGCATTTTCATACTCCCGAAACCGAGTAGGCATTATCTTTTCTGCCATCTCATACTGGGCATTTAAATTTGAATACACTGCATCTATTCCATTTTCATCCACAAAACGATAGGTATCAATATCCAAGCCTTCCATTATCTTATCCGGAAATATGGACATATCCAAACAAGCAGCCAATTTCACTTTAATCAATTGCATAATCCGGTAGGTCAGATTGTTCCCACCAAAATTGGTATCACCATTTTCATAGGTGGTTTCCAATGAAATATCATAAGCCACCCGATTGTCTACAATGGAATAGGTACAAGAACAAAGGTCTGTTGTGCCCCCGCCGCAATCAATAATCAGTGCCCGATGCGCTTCCCCATCTTTATAATCTCCTACAGCAATACGTTTTGAAATGGTATGATACAGCACCGTCACACCCTCATCTAAGGTTTCACCTACATCCATTGCATATTGAGGCAGAATTTCCTGAAACAATGCATAAAATAAATGTTTCTGCTTTACGGGTGTGGAGACATGTATATGTGGAATACTACACTTAAAACGGTCTTTTGCTTGTTCGATTAGATATTCAAAATAGGCTTTGATAATATCTTTACGTGCCATCATCATATGATGCCCTTGTCTATCATTTAATTCTTCTAATTTTTCATAATCCACAACCCAACGTTTAATATCATAAAACACCGTAAAATTTTCGTCGGTATAAATGGCATTTGCCAAACGAAGGGCATCATAACCAAAGCAAAATTTAGGTATACCATTTTCCAAAGATTGAACCGCTACAATACTTGGCAAAGTAACCACTTCCGTCGCTTCTTCCTTTGTTGTATCATAATAGGGCACATAATTTACCGCATCCACAGAAAGCCCACGTGCACCGGGACGTTCCTTCAAGCTTTCAAAGTAAGTACTATCCAAATAAGCACCTATCGCTGTATTTGTTGTACCAAAATCAATGGCCAAAGGCAACTCCAAATCTTTGGGTTTACGTACGACAAAATCTAGCATCGGCAATTTATATACAGTCAAGTGTCCTGCTATTTGACGAATTTCATTCATATACAATGCCTTAATCTTAGCTGATGTTGTTTGGTCAAAACAATACAGACTATAATTCTTCATCAAGCTTGCCTCTTCACAAACAATGCTGCGATCCCGTAGCAAATACAAGCGTTCACAATGATTGCCCAAAGGCATCACATTGAAGATACCGCAAACTTTTTGGTCATCACTTACCACAAGAGCATTTGTACCAACAAATCTGGGGTCATATTTCATGGTGACTTGGTCAAAATATGCCGTTCCAATTCCCTCATATACTACAATTGTTCCATTACCATCCAGCTGATACTCTGAATTAAAGTTCGACTTACTATCTGCCAAGGCCGCCTCTAGTCTAGCCACCCCATCCACCATATAATTTTGAATCAGTGCTTCCTCTTTCATACCACGAAAACGCAGTATGGTATGAATCAGCTCTTCTACATCCAGGTTATTGATTACACCATGTATGATTCTTTCCTTTTGACAAATCTCCCGTAGCTGATGACCGGTCATCAATTCCAATTCACTTCTTCGGTAGAGCTTTTTGTGTTCCACCGTTTTTGTTGGATTCAGCGTATAGCCTAATTGTTTTGTCGTATCAACTCTTTTCATTTTCTAAAATACCTCATCTTTTAAAATAAAATCATTTCATCAAATTCCAATGTCTCTTCTAAATCTATCACACCAAAGTGATGCCCCCAAAAGGTATACACCGTATAGTTAATATCTAAAAATCCATTGATTAAAAATTCTATTCTCAACTCTTCTATCCGGTTTTTTTGCTGTGGCAAATAAATCAAAATTTCACGATACACATCACCATTGCGATACACAATTCCCCTTGGGTAAATTGCACGCATTACTTGTCGGAACAATTCCATGGAGCTACCACAACGAAACATGGTTAACAATCCATACAACATACTTTTTGCCTCTTCGTTAGAAAACAATGCTACAACTTCAGCTGCTTTTTCTCCATAAACCTCACCTAACAAATCCCGCAAAATAGCACGAATGTAATATTCGCTTTTTGTTAGGCCTTGTCGCAAATCCAACTGACTTTGGTAATGCAAAAACACATCAAATAGCATTTCTCGAAGCTGGGTATATCGACTTTCATTGATATCCAAAAGGGTGCCAAAAATATGAGAAAAACGATACAAAGGGTTGATGCCCACTTGTGTTTCGGCAAGCTCTGACAGATTCATATCATCAAAAACCGTTTCACGATAAGGACTACCTGAAAAATCGGGATGAAATTTCAGGGTGTGGGGATCTATGTTTTGCTGTTTTGCTTTTAAGATTACTTCCCAAGTTAGATTCATATGAATGATACTCCTACTTTGCTAAAAACTTTTTCTTGGTCATCGATATGGATGGTCAATCTTTAGACATTGCTTTCTTCATCCTGACCATCTATGTCAGCGAAATTACTTGCTTTCTTCTCCTCTTGGTTCATTATATTTAGGTGGTTTCTTTCATCCATTTCTATAAAAAAATCCTTTTTTTCATCCATTTCTTCTGACTCATTTTTTGAAACCATCCTTATAACAAATATACCGTTTTTACATGCCAAAAGAGATATACAAAAAAATGTAAATAACAGAGTTCCCAACATATAGGATACTAAATTATAATTATTTAAAAATCGGTTATACACACAAACGGTAGCTATTAAGATAATAATTGTAAAAATTATAATCATAAACGCTTTGTTATGTGCTTCATCCATGAGCTCACTTATATTTTCTATCTTTCTTGCATCAGGATGTTCTTGCAAATAATCATTCATTTGCGGCTCATACTTTTTCTTTCTTACCAAATAAAATATAAAAAAACCAAATAATATCCCTATTTCAATTAAAACCGCTTTAAACAACTGTGAACTATCATCAATATATAAATATTGACGAACTTGTCTTGAAACTCCTGTAGCAATTAACAACAAAGCAACCCCAACCATTCCACCATCCATACTTGTCACACTAAGGCTTTGGTGGTGAAAATACAATTCTTTCGTTGTTACGTTAAGCATATATACTTTATTTTCTTTTATTTTATGTGAAATTGGAATAATCGTATTCGATTTAAACATCTAAAATCTCCTTTAAAACATTTTTTATTAAGGTTCAAAACACTACATTCTTTCCTAAATTTACTTTACTTTTTACAATATCTAATTAATTCCACCTCTTTTTATTCCACAATAATATCAACTGTCAATTTACTGCAGGCCACCCATTACATGGTCTTATAAGGCTCTCATTTAATATTTCTTCCCATTGTTGCTCAGTTAGAGTAATTTCTCCTATGGTATGAACCTCCGAAGTAGAAACTCTACCACAAAAAACTCCATCTCTCCTACGCTATTTCTTACATTCAAATCAGGACAATGTGCTTTAACCAAAAGATATCTATAAAAATTTAGTGTACTAACATATATACATAATAAAATTGACGCTATAAATAATGATATAGAAACAGGATCTGAAATGACAATAGAAACCCTACGAAATCTAATTGCAAACACTGTCCTGCTATACTTCATCTAATGGATTTCTTAATTGCTATCATTTCTAATCCGCATCCTCCTGCTCGTCCCTATCCAAATGATTTCTTTTATCCATACCTGCAAAAAAATTTACATCCTCCCCATCATTCTCTTCGTCTATTTCAATAAAAACAGACCTATCCACTTTCGTTTTTTCATTTAAATCCGGGCAATGCACTTTAACCAAAAAATATCTGTACAGACATTGCGTAATCACATATATTAACCATAACATCAACGCAAACAATATCAACATATCAATCGGTTCTCCCAGCATACTATCCGGACTTCTTTGAATTTTTGCTTGATGAAATAATACCAAGCCTCCCACTATTGACCCTGATATCCGTTGACGCGTAACTTTCATCTCATCATGTCTAGCTCTATCCGCTTCCGTAACACTCTCATCTATTTCCCATTTTTGCACAACAGACTTACATCTCAAAACAATAAAAACTATTGTGAGAAAAATTGCCAAATTAAATATTATAAATGCCACGATTACCTCAGTACTCACACCCACCTGGGCTATAAGCGGAGTAAATATATACGAAAAATGTAAAGCAACCAAAAGAAGTACGCCAAAAACCAATCCCAAAATACCATAAAATCGGAAGGTATCTCCAATAGAACGCCTTTTATGAGGAAAGTGAACATATAAAATATAATCTCGTACTATATTACTATCCATTTCTTTTAATAAAATATTTCTAAGCATTATTTAATTACCTCGCCATCACTACAAGGATTAGTTTTTCATAGGTCACTTGACACCACCCAATTATTCTCAAAATTTCATCTGAGTCTGTTGAAGTCTCTATTGTCCTACTAATCGTTGTGGTAGGAGTATTACCCGCTGTACTGGTCGGTCCATGGATAGCCCTATGCGTCATGATAACTTGGACCGGCTCTATCACACGCCCCGCCTCCGCTCTAGCAGCTCTCATCGCATTACTATCCACTGAACTTATGTTACGAGACGGAACCGGAGGCGTTGGAGGTGTACCTCCCTCTGTTCTTGTTGGTCCACTGACAGACTCATGTGTTCTGATTGGTCCATTCGCATTTCTATTACCATTATTATCTGAATCTGACATATCTATCTCCCTTCTAACACCGCTTCGCAACGATACTCGTTAAACTGCCGCTGCAACTGAGATATCACAAAACAGAGCAAATCGTATTGCAAAAAATGACGCTTTTCACTGACAAAATGAAATAACAACACCTTTTGCTCCGCCCGATTCACCAAATCATCTTGTATAAACCAATTCAAACTTTGAAGTCTTATGTAATCCTGCCCTTTCTTTGCCTTAACAACATTCATCATGGACATATGGGTATCATCATACGCTTCTACAGTATCACTGATTAAATTTACATCTTTTAATTGCAACAGATTCATCAAATCATATAACTCAACTTGGCGTATGATTTCCATCTTAGAATGTAACTTAACGCTACTGTTTTGCATATATCGTTCTATAAAATAATCTTTTGTTTTATTATGCATAATGGGCAATGTAAAACAATGCAAATCCGTTGGTGGTGCCTGAATCACCTGATAAGCAGTCCATTCTTTAAATTTATCCAACGCTGTTGTAATAAAAATCTTTTCTTTTGTCTGTCGCAAAGCCAATATATCTTCATTGCTTTCTAACAAATAACCATCTTTTGCTCCATATAAATCTGAAGGAAATATATATTCATAGTATTTCGAATCAATTGCCGGTATGATAAACTGGTCACTATTATACTTTATATATTTCACATTCCATATGGGCATTCTATCGTTTTTTAAATTATTTTCCAACCCACCAAAGTCAACTTCGTATCCAACGACTTCTTCCCCCTGATAGGTTTCTTCTATCTCTATCACTTGAACATCAAAAAAGCGCATCAAATAAGCACAATTCAAAGTAGCCCAAGGTAGCCCATTCACACAAAAAAGCGCATAGATATGCTCCACCATTTTTTTATAATCTTCATTTGGAACAAGTTGAAAACGAGCAGAAAATGTACCTAGCTTACTTACTACCGTCCCTGATACAGGTTCTGCATTTATTATCTTTTCTAAAAAAGTCTCACCATCTCCGCTACAAAATACAGAATCCACAGTAATAGGTAATTCCATACTTCTTTCTCGTTCCATCCAAGGAATTTCATCCCCTTGCACAACCGGAAACCAAACCCCATTGGTGATATCATATCGTTCACGTTCTACCACTGTCATATAGATATGATGGCGATTGTGCAATGCAGGAATTTCTGCATAAACACGTTCTTCTAGGTTTTGATATAACCTTTCAGACTCACGCATCATTGTTTTTAAGCCATCTGCT
>Ga0123352_10008085_pt1 | contig 16344 bp, 14 predicted proteins | sample TergutLab28metaG_FD_89700 | JGI IMG/M metagenome (GOLD analysis project Ga0123352, IMG submission 89700) | Labiotermes labralis P1 segment gut microbial communities from Petit-Saut dam, French Guiana - Lab288 P1 | ecosystem: Host-associated > Arthropoda: Insects > Digestive system > Gut ... | reverse complement strand
GGACCCCGTTCCAGACCCACTACTACTCAGAAAATCTGGTAGCGCCGGGGATCGAACCCGGGACCTCTGTATCTGTAGCCAGAAACTCTGACCACTAGACCACAGAGGCGGTCTCATAATTATATATAAAATCAAAAAGGTGTTTAAATTAGTTTTAAGAATCCTTGACCCAGATTTTTACAACTTATTTCTAATACATAAATTAATATTTCCAGTTCCAGATTCGTCGCAACCTAAAAAACCAAACCATATTTTAAAAATGGTAATGTAGAAGTCAGTTCCCTTCCGCCATAAAAGCCTAGGTTGTCTTTGAGTTCATTATTTATTTAAAATGACTTAACAGAGGTAAGGATTATTGCACATGAAGCAGTTAACAAGCAATATGAATACGCAGTTGAAAATTAGGGACATGTGTTAGTCCGCGTTACGGTTAAATCCAGCTATTACAGCAGGGGAAGGTGAAAAAATTACGATTCACATGCCTGTGTGTGCGTATGTTGAGGCCAGAATTAGGAAGTGAGTCCTCTCGAGAGAAACTCCGTGTTTGGGAATAGACTGTTAAAAAAAACAGTAAATGAATGACGGAAGGAAAGTGACAGTTAAGAAACTGTGCACTTTAGCGTGTGTTACGAGAGTGACCGAATTAAGGAGAAGAAATGTATGGGACATTAACATGCAAGATAGGTAAAGTAATGCACGTCGAAACAGTAAGAAAATGAGCGCATGGGATACGTAGACATAGAGAGTAGGGGTGTATTGACATCTATGTAAACGGGCATACCAGTTAATGAGACATTTCTTCCTCAGGATAATGGCGCAGATGACATGTGTTTTTATTTTTATATTTTCCATTCCTATTATTACAATTCAATTTCTGTAATTTTCACCAAAGAGTGCACACAAATTGTCACTAGAATCACAGCACTATTTTAAATACACTGAACTCTTAAATGTTTCGGACCGTACTGCTACATCATCAGGGAGTAATTTAATTGTGGTTGCATAAAACAATTACTTAATAATATTTCGCGCTCGCGCATATTTTAGAAGACATAGAAATTCTTCCCTGTAGAGTAAATAAATGTAGCGGACAGAACTGTCACACTGAAAGGTAAAATGCAAAAATATAAGAATATTTAAGAATATTACTAATAAGGTATTTATAAAATTATTATGTACACGAAGGAGAATCTAAATTATGTTAGGTCAAGTTAAGAAATACAAGTATATTGTGAAAACATAGGATTATATTGAAAAGTACATACCAGTAAATTAGAGCATCTCGTTACTATGTTGGAGGTGTTTACGGTACTGCAGTATGGAAAGCATGCAGGAGGAGAAAGTTCGGATCTTGGTCATGTGCTGGAGTGACATAATTGAAGGTCAAATATAATGGGGGCATTGGGTTTTGCTGTCTTCTGATTTGTTCTGAAATAGTTTTATTGTGATAATATTGCTGTTCATAGTATTTCTTTAGCGGTCCCGTGTTTACTTGCTTGATTAAGGACTTGAAGTTATTAAGAGTTCCGTACCTGAGTGCATCATTTGAGATAGTGAAGGCACAAGCCGATTGTGGGTCATTATGTTACACGTATCTTAAGTGTTTTATGCTTTCTTCTGGGTAATTCCCCGGCGTCTGAATTTTATATGCCAACGTTTCGGAACACACTGTCCGTTCCATCTTCATACGCAGGTAGGTATACTTCATACCCACCTGTCTATGAAGACAGAACAGACAGAGTGTTCCGAAACGTCGGCATATAAAGTTCAAACACCGGGGAATTACCCAGAAGAAAGCATAAAACATACAGAACAAGGCGAAAATTTTAAATCAAGAATCTTATGTGTTCTTGATTTTGTTTTAGATTTCGGCTAGTTTGTTCAACATAATGGTGTTGCCACGTAGCGCATGGAAGTTCATAAATCCTACTGATTATTTATCTATTGGTTTACGTGTTTTAGCTTGTTAAGGTCATATTTAGTGTTCGTACTAAGGAAATCCATGTTTACATTACGTTGTTAAACAGGTTGGTAATCTTTCTTACTAGTGGCCTTCAGTACGTACCAGTCGTCCAAGTTTTAGATTTATGGGTTGTTTCGTTATTTAGATCAGGGTCATTCATATTTTGTTATAGTTGTGACTGCAGTTATGGATGAGTGTGTATGGAAAGTTGTTGGCATTTTATATGTAATGTATTAGGTTTCGTTCTTCGTGTTTTCGTTCTGGTGAGAGTGGGAGTTAGTCCACACGTGTAATAACATGTAATGACATATCTACATGAAGCTACTGTGTGTTCTGTAGGATGGTTTAAGAAAAAGTTGATAGTCGTATCGGTGTTGGCAGGTTTACGGTATAACTAACCAAATATCGAAATACTGAAATTTTTAAATGTTTTTTTTATATTTTACATTTCAATTGTCAGTGTGACATTTCTGTCCACTACATATGATTACTGTACACGAAATAAGTACCGTCAGTACTTATACATATGCAAGACATCCAAATATTAAGTAAATGTTTTATGCAACAACAATTAATGTACTGCCTGATGATGGACCAGTTCGGTCGGAAACAAGTAGGAGTTCAGTGTCTTTAAAGAAATTACTGCGAATCTAAAGAGGAATGTGTACATCTGTTGGTTAAAATTACAGAATGTATGTATGTATATATGTATGTATGTTTGTATGTATGTACGTATGTGCGTATGTTTGTATGTATGTATGTATGTACGTATGTATGTATGTATGTTTGTATGTAAGTATGTATGTATATATGTATGTTTGTATGTATTTATGTATGTACGTATGTATGTATGTATGTTTGTATGTATGTATGTACGTATGTATGTATGTTTGTATGTAAGTATGTATGTATATATGTATATAAGTATGTATATATGTATGTATGTACGTATGTATGTTTGTATGTAAGTATGTATGTATATATGTATATAAGTATGTATATATGTATGTACGTACGTATGTATGTATGTATGTATGTATGTATGTATGTTTGTATGTATGTATGTATGTATGTTTGTATGTATGTATATATGTATGTATGTATATATGTATGTATGTACGTATGTATGTTTGTATGTATTTATGTATGTACGTATGTATGTATGTTTGTATGTACGTATGTATGTATATATGTATGTATGTATGTAGTATCGCATGTAGTATTACAAACAAAATGTAATGGAGCATGCCAATAAATATATTTAAAAAAAGTATGTAGTATGTATGTATGTAAGTATGTATGTATGTATGTATGTATGTATGTATGTATGTATGTAGTATGTATGTATGTATGTATGTAAGTATGTATGTATGTATGTACGTATGTACGTAAGTATGTATATATGTAAGTATGTATGTATGTATGTGTGTGTGTGTGTGTGTATATATATATATATATATATATATGTATACATAAAAGGTATTTCTTTTTCTGCTTGCCCGATAAGCGCTAGCCCAATATGTATTAGACTTTATAAAGATTGTTGTCACTGAACACGACGCAACGCTAGCAGCAGAGCGTCGGACGGATCGTTGGGTCGGCGCTTATCGCTCAACGAGGAAAAAAACTCTATATACGTAGTGTGTTGTTATATATACATATAGCCTGTATACCTCACACAGAACGAAATCCATGTCCATTATGAAGACAATGTGCTAATAATATTTATAAAAATAGGCGGTAATCTATGTAAGAATCCTACAAAACCCACCCATCCACCGTGCGGTACAATAGGAGATCCTTGACACTGTAGCAGGAGGCACACGGAGTTACACGCGGCTCAGAGGTTATTCGCAAGCACCCACCTGCGTGTACATATTTCATGTGACATCAAGTGCTGAACTGATTTTTAAAGAAGATGATTGACCTCTAACTATCAAGATGACTTTAAATAATGAGACAATAATAATTTTGAATCAGGAGGTAATTCTTGGATTCGAATGGAAAGGCTGAGTGACAAAAGCGATATCCCTTTGTCATACTGAATCCAAACTAAGCATCTTCATAAGACAAGTCTTATGCATCACCGCTACATCAACTAGCTCGATTCATTTGCAGGGAGACGGTGAGAAGTCCAAGGAATTTCCCAACCATCGTAGACTTCCTTCCACCGTCATATAGAACCCACAGTCTCACTATTACGTAACAACAGCGACAATCCCTACAAACGTTCACTCTTAGAGGGTTTGTGTTTGTGTTACTGAAAGGTGCGCCTTTACATCTACAAGTGCTGATAATGGTGTAACATCATAAAATTGACGGAATAAGAATGTTTGTGTTGCCTGTTCTGAAACCGAATACAAATTTTAGCAACACTTAACACAGTTTGTGAAAATGACGTCGGACTCCCCTCTAAAAGTGTTTGCTGGATTTCATTTTTAGCAACCATTCAGCTGCCACAGCAAAGCGTTACACTGCCATCAAGTTGCTAATTCCGTTATCTCGTTGCTATTCGAACAGCAACAGATACACTAACACCCCACACCCCACCCCGCAACTTGCCCTCACAATGACCACGAGTCATCACACAAATTGCTATCCGAACACAAAGGGGGCAGGGGAGGTGTAGGGCCCACAGATCAACGACTTTTCCAACACCAAAAGGTCACTTGTTTCGTATTGTATGTACATCCTTCAGTTACTGTTGTCATTTTTTGCGTTTCTGACAAACAGACCCTACATAACTTTTGTTCGCACTGCTGCTGGGCTACAGGACCGAACTGCGATAAGCGGAAATATTTCATGTTTAATTCTAAAGGTCAGCATGAGCTCCTAATTCCAATCCTTTCTTTTGTAACTGCATTATATTTTGGGACAAGATAGGAACTTGAATCAGATCGAGTCCAGTGTTAGGCTTTGCTACTACATATCGGCGACGATGACGACGACGATTGTTATTGTTATTGTTATTGTTATTATTATTATTATTATTTTACAGAATATACGTCTGGTTAAAAGTTGTGTCATACTTGCATCCTGAGAATATTTTATTTCAGAGAATTCAATTCTCTCCAGCCACACATGAATGTATTTTCCCAAAAAAAAGTACTTTTCTACGGAAAAAATCGATATTCGACAATTTACAGTGTTTCAGACTCACTTTATTGTGGGTTAATCTTATGGCAGACAGAGTAACTGGTAGGCCTCAATGCAGAATTCTGCCTTAGCAAAACTTATCCATAGATTCGTGTGTCAGGTCCATTATTATATTTATTTATCCTTACCATGGTCTATGATATATTCATTACAGTTGTGTGACATTGTATTTTCTATTCTCTTTAACTGTGGTCTTGAATTAAACTGCGATGATTTGCTTTTATTTTCCTGGGCAAATTTTATTACCTCGATTTGATCTCTTTGCGTCCTTTTGTATTTTGTATTATTTCTGTAATTTCTTTTAATAAAATAAATTAGATGCACTAATTTCTCAAACTTGTATGACATATACCATTACAGTGTGTACAGTAAAGAACTCCTGATGATATAAAGAGGAACTGTCCGAAACATGTAGAGTTTTATTCCAAAAATAAATTTTCAGAAATTAGTGCATCTAGTTGGTTTTATTATAAGAATTTATCACGATGCACGGTCACCTGAACGTCAAATATTTTTGTAATCTCTTTAACCTGTTGAACCAGGGTGTAAATAAATTATTAATTAAAAAATTACTATTTATATTGTGGTTGTTTTACGTTCAGACCACATTATAGGGCGTCCTCTCCTTCAGTCAGGGTCAAGCGCTGTCTTGTAGTTTATTCACGTGTATAAATTTGTATTTTCTATGTCGCAACAGCCCAGGGCCTCCTCATTATCGAGGCTTCACGATCACACTCAGACACACCACACTCGATAGGAATGTTCTGAACGAGTGATCATCCCGACGCAGGAACCTCTAACTGACAATAAGAACATTCGTAAGAGACAGACATCCATGCCCCGGTGGGATTCGAACCAACAATCCCATCAAGCAAAAGGCAGCAGACCCACGCTTTAGACCGCAAGGCCCCCGGGATCGTGTAATATATTAATATTACGTCAGTGTCTGCCTCCAAATGTGAGCTGTTCCTAAAATGGTCGTCTCAACACCGCGGTGTGAAGTGGGGATGAATTCCAAACACAATGAATGACCTTGCGGAGATTCCAGCTACGCATGTGATTACTGAGAATGCTCAATTTATGCTGCATTTCGGACACTTGTTCATATTTCAATACTTTTACTGCTTCCTTCATAAGTCTTTTTAATTAGATAGTATGAAAAATCAATCAGCAAAGAAAAGCTTCATCCATTTCGAAGAAAGACGTCAGGTTTTGGCATTGTACATTCTACATTGTGCATTGTACATTGTACATTCTACATCCTCTTGTAACTTCTTGCTATCAAAATATAAGAGACTGAATTATACTGAATTGTTTCAATTGGTTTTAGACGCTTGCACAAAACTTCCAAAAGCGGCTATTCGCTTTGTCACGTCTGTCTGTACGTCCGCCTTTCCATCTGTCAGCATGGAACAACTCGGCTCCCACTGGACAGAATCTCATGACATTTCGTATTTGAGGATTTTTCTAAACCCTATCGAGGAAATTCAAGTTTGATTGAAGTCTGGCAAGAATAGCGCATAAAAACACATGTACATTTATGGCAATATCTCGCCAGATTCTTCTTGGAATGAGAAAGGTATATAAAAGCAATACACAAATTTCATATCACACATTTATGAGGTAATGGCATGTGGCACATATGGGTGAGGAGAGGAGGGTGTATAGGGTCTTGCTGGGGAAACCGGAGGGAAGGAGACCACTGGGGAGACCTAGGCGTAGATGGGTGGATAATATTAGGACGGATATCCAGGAGGTGGGATGAGGGTTTATGGACTGGATTGGGCTGGACCGGGATAGAGACAGGTGGCGGACGCTTGTGAGTGCGGTAATGAACCTTGGGGTTACGTGAAATGCGGGGAATTTCTTGACTAGCTGCAAACCAGTTAGCTTCTCAAGAAGGACTCTGCACCGTGGAGTAAGTAAGTAATGTAAAAAAGATCGGTAGAGGCAGACAGGCCATAGATGGCAGTATAATGCTGCGCAGAAAATATGTGTTTTGCTTGCCAGATAACAGGCAGACACTCATAATGTTTAATACTTAATTGCTTTCCACGGCAACAAACGTTAAGCGAAGGCGACTTCACGTTACGTTACGCCGGAAATTGCCTGTTTGTTTCTCTATGTCTCTATCACTTGTCCCTTTTACACTCTTCGTATTTCATTGACATCAAAATGGAGATCATAACCTTACTTTTATCATCTCTTTCTTATTTTTTTATGTTCTCTTTACCGTGCATCTCTGTAATATCTTGTGAATAAACCCAACTTGGTATACAATTTGTTCTTAGTATCTTTATCAATCTCCACATGTTTCAGGAGACTATGGGCCCATCATCAGGAGAAACAATTGTGTTTATGTGACACTCGGTACTTGCTATTCTGTGTGGATGACTGTCCGGTATGCACCCTGCTGGTTGCTTGCTAGACAGCATAACAAGTACCAAGTGTCGCATAAACACAGTTGTTTCTCTTGATGATGGGCCCATAGTCGCCCGAAACATGTAGAGATCGATAAATATACTAAGAACAAATTGTGTACCAAGTTGGTTTTATTTACAAAAAAAAAACCCCCCTTTCTTAGTTGGAGCTGGTCTTCCCATTATTATCATTACATTCTCTCATTAAAACGCCTGCAAATTCCCCATTTTTCTTCCAGTAATTTGTTGCATAATATTTGGTAATCAGTGCTTGTTCTTGTGCTGCAATTAGTTACTTTCGCTTTCTTCTGTAATCTTTCCCTTTGCCAGGCAAAAAGTTGTCCAGTTCCTAAAAGACTTTGGCATGAAAACTTCGAAAGAGTTTCGCGTACGTTACGCTGTTTCCCAAAATTTTACTTTGCTATTACTGTATTAATACCTTGTTTTCCCTACAGATTAAAACACTTTTCATTTCCTTTATGCAGTGTCAGTCTTATACTTGAAATTGAATAAAATCAAGCAATCAGCCTGATGCTCCAGCAATTTCTGCTCTAGGATAGTACACAAGATATATCTACATGATAATGTCTAGAAGTGCCAGGGCCAGTTTTGATGAAGAGGTGAAAAGGATAATATCTTTATAATAGCCAATATCCGATACTTTTCACCGCCATGGTCACCAGTGTCACCTCCATTAAACATAGATTCCTCTGATAAAATCTGTGAAAAATCAAATAAATTTCGCGAGTATCAGCCACAAAATAAATTTACAATTCGCACAAGACTGAAATTTTTGCAACTCTAACAACGGCAGTTCACGTCAAATTCTAGTTATCCCATTACCTAACCACATAATCCCCGCCACACAGTAAGGATATAATGATGCCTTGAGACGAGCTGTTCTATTCCTTGCTGAAAGGAACACGTGTCCTGTGTTATCAGCAAGTGTGTCACAACTGTTTCCAGCTCGCGATAATCTCTAACTTTATGACAGTCAAGAATTTGCTACAGCGCTGGGAACTTTCACTAGGCGATAAATTCCCCTTTTATAATCCCGATCGATATAAGTTCCTGACTTGCGAAATTACATGCCAAGAAAGCTTATTTTATATCTGACCCTCGTAAAATTTATCAGCGAATGTACTGTATTAGTGCGTTCCAGCATCTTCAACATACTACTAGTCAAGAAATTAGTGCTTTGTCCATGTTCCCATACAGATTGTAACCGATGTTAGTAAAGTTAACTGGCCATATTCTGCTATTATATAGGATAGCCGGTTGGCGGTCGCGATTCAATAGCATTCCAGACGCAAGGCACAGATGTTACCGGATGAGCAATCTTTCTCGACGGAAAGAAATTGGGTTATGCTAATGTCTCGCGGAAAATGCTGAAGTAACGGTTTATATTGCGTAGAATAACATGACTGTAAGATTATATCAAGTAACCGAAAGAAGTCCTTAGGAGTAATAATCAACCAGTTTGAACTGGTTAAGAAATTACTGATTCAGTCTGAGGGTCCAAACTTTCCAAGTTTAAAAAGATAGGTTCATTTTCTGCAAACCCATGCTGCTCCCCCCAGGTTTAAAAATCTGTCACTGTTAGAATAACACAGCATAAACTCCCAAGTACCATGACCAAAATTTGAGATTCAGACCCACTTCCAGAGGGGACGCTGACAGTTTAGAAATTACCACAGAAAGAAGCAACTGAGGTAAAGAAATAGTCATAAATCATTGTTAAACCTCGCATACAGTTTCGACTGGTTTATGTCTTAAAATACATATATGGGTTGTGTGCTGTGCCAACACCCCTTGTGAAATGGACAAATTTTCAGGTGAAGTTGTAGTTGTAGTAGTATAGTTGTACCTTATGTAGAAAATACTTTATATTCTACCAATAAATATAGTTGTGTTAGACGAGTACACACACTCTACATTATTTATTAGTAATTAACCAACTTAATGCACAAAATCTTGTTTTGTAATAAGTTTATTACATGCCTCTACATGTTTTGAGCACTATGTGCTCATCATCAGGAAGTCAAAATTGTATTATACAGCATCTGGTATCAACATACCTGCAGGTGGCCGTCCGGTGCGCAGGTTGAGAGAAGACTCTCACTCCTCTCTCAACCTGTGCACGGGACTGCCACCTACAGAGTGTGATGTTACCAGATGTTGTATAATACAATTCTTACCTCCTGATAATGAGCACATAGTGCTCGAAACATGTGTAGGCCTATAATAAACTTATTATAAAACAAGATTTTGTGCATTAATCTTGGAAGTGTGTCATCCCCGTTGTGTGTGTGAAAATTGGAAAGGGTATGTAGCCAAACACAACTATGTCAAATAAGATGTATTTAATGGCTATACTAGACAACTACATGTTTCGGCCTTAATGGCCATCTTCAGGTTGTCTTCAAGAGAACTTAAGGTCCTAATATATACATTGTGCGCGCACAACGTATATAGAAAATATTCACGTCCCATGAGCTTACATTCAATCCAACCTGAAAGGAATACTGATCAAGTGCAGAAAAGAAAGTGGACAGTGCTGCTTTCTACCAACCGATCTTTAATATCCAGCAAATCCTAGGCACGTTGTATCTGAAGTCAGAATATTTCAAGATAAAATTATCTCAATCAAAACTCAACCTAAGAAAAAAAATTAAAAAATGTTGGTATATTTCTTTCTACTTCCATCTCACGAACCACAAAAGCAGAGCGCCATAGACGTAACAAATCAGAATGTAACAAATAATCAACAGCGATTTCCTAAGACTAATTCACGGATGTCTGCCCGAGAACATTTTATTTAATTCACTGATAATCTAAATTGTGGAAGAGCAGAATCATATAGTCAGGAAATATAAGCCGCTTTCAATAAATCATTGCTGCGTAGATTGTGCAATATAGAGCTCATATTGCGTTAAATTGTACGAAATAATCACGATTACTGCAGACGTGAGGATCAGCAAAGAAGCTGTAATGGTCTCTTCTGAGAGACTTGAGGAAATTTATTAGGAAAGTAAGTATCAGATATTAGGACCATTCGCTTGATTTAGTTACTAATAGTGTGATCTAATCAGGTATGAGGCTCAGCACGCATGGTAAGGTAGGGAAATCACAAGCACTTTAGTCGAAACATTCGATGGAAGAGAGGACTGTAAGGACGTCTGTATACATCGCAGGATATTATTTACATGCCTCTTAAAAAATCTGAGAAGACATTAGGAAAATATTTAAAGGGCACTTGACAGGAATATAATGAATCTTTTGGCTCCGTATAAACAGGGCAGTGTTGACCGTTTGCACAAATGTTGCACACAGCTTTCAGCAAAACTTTTCCCGTCATGTATTTAACAGTCATTTATTTAAATTATTTGAGTTATTCGAAGCATTTTGTTGCCGGTATATGTGGCCCACAAAGAACTGTTTTTATTGTGGGCCAACAGATCGTTCCTCAGCCAACATGCAACAGTGCAGTTATGCGGACGACATGCAGCTAATGACGGGGTCATCCACTTTTCAGCGGCCTGACCAAACATGCTACCGTACTCAGTTGTAGTTCTGATCAGGAATTAATCGGCAATATGAACAATGGGCTAATGACCTATGGATAATTTGTTTGATCAATAGCTATTAAGCAGAACTGTATATATTGTGCTAACAGAAAGTGCTCTTTAATATTATATATGATAGACTGAATTTGGTCGTGCTTGGGCATCAACTTCGTATTCTGTGGTGTAATTCGGATGACGTAAGGATAACAGTCAAGATAAAGGTACAGTTAAAGGTAAAAGTGAGATAAATGTAAATGTAAAAGGGAGTTAAAGTAAATGTAAAGGTAAAATTGGAGCTAAAGGTATATGTAAAGGTAGAGGTGGGATTAAAGTTTTGTGTAAAGGTAAAGGGGGGTTAAATGTAAATGTAAATGTAAATGTGGGGTTAAAGGTAAATGTAAAGATAAAGAGGGGTTAAGTTTAAATGTAGAGGTAAATGTAAGTTTAATGGTAAATATAAAGGTAAAGGTGGGGGAAAACGTAAACGTAAAGGTAAAGTTGAGGTTAAAGGTAAACGTAAAGGTAAAGGTGGGGTTAAATATATATGTAAATATAAAAGTGGGATTACAGGTACGTGTACAGGTAAAGGTGGGGTTAAAATTATGTGTAAATTTTACAGTAAAGGCAAAGGTAAAGTTGTCCCTGATCGTGCAATAAAGATGTACAGAGGGAACAGATGTACAGTTCCTCTCATTCTTAACTTGGAAACTCAGTGGCTCTGGCCGCTTCAACCCCGGATACAAGAACCTCCTATACATTTCTGATAGGAAACTCGATAGGCCCCAGAGGCACGCTGTGTGCACAGATTCAGTTATCTACTGCACGTGTTACCGATCTACAGCACGTGTCACCGATCTACAGCACGTGTCACCGATCTACTGCACGTGTCACCGATCTACAGCACGTGTCACCGATCTACTGCACGTGTCACCGATCTACAGCACGTGTCACCGATCTACTGCACGTGTCACCGATCTACAACACGTGTCACCGATCTACAGCACGTGTCACTGATCTACTGCACGTGTCACCGATCTACAGCACATGTCACCGATCTACTGCACGTGTCACCGATCTACAGCACGTGTCACCGAACTACAGCACGTGTCACCGAACTACAGCACGTGTCACCGAACTACAGCACGTGTCACCGACAATGTTTTTTTCCGAACGGCGTTATAAGGCGTTTAAAAGGACTTGTGCTCAGGCAGAATTATCAAAATTTTAGTGATCTATGTCAAAAGAGAGTACAAGGAAAGCTGAAAGATGATGTTGTTCCAATGTTAGTGTCAGTGTCACATACCAGTATTCCACAACATAAATGACTGCCATGCAACGCTCAGATCATAAAATTATCGTAGTGCAACGGTTCGCAGATCAAGCTCCGACACTGTTACAAATATCAAGTAAGCCTGCCTATTTCAGTAAAGCAACTAGGAGCAATAACATCTCTGTCTAACGTAACAGAAATCTAAAACCATAAAATCCTTGTTAATAAGTAATTCTTGATTCAGTGCCTGTCTTTAGCCGTAGGTTCTCACATGCATAAAACTTAATTTTGTGGCTGACCAATGTGAATGTATACTTGGGTAATTTCTCATACACTAACCTTTTACATATCAATGGTTCTTTTATTTACCACCAGGTTTAGTTGTAAGAAGCTATTAATTTCTCTCATGCAGTGTATTCACATATTGCGTATGAGTCAGAAACAAGCAGCGAGTTTTCACTTACACAGCATTACCAAGTTCGCCTTCGTACTGAAACAAATTGTGTTCGCTACGCGGTGGAAAATGGATCTTTAAAGATAATTTAAATTAACCTTATTTTTTAAAGTGTTAAATCGTTCGAGATCAAAGAATTGAGGATAGAGAGTTGATTTATAAGAAAGTGAAATAAAGTAGCAAAATTGTGCACAATAAATATCTTTGTTATCTTGCAAACCTCCGTAGACAATCTTCTGAAATTCTGAAATGTACCATCCCCCGTTGTGTGCAAAAATAAATAGGTACAGGTATTTAGTCAATAACACAATAAATATTTCTAAAAACTACATGTTTCGGCCTATTCCGGCCGTCATCAGGTTTACATCAGAAAGAGTATTAGTGTTTATAAGATTTATGCGATTATGTAACGATGGTGAGATCTCATCATCTGTGGTTATGATTATTACTACTATTAAGAGACGTGGCTGGGGGGGGGGTGTTCTGTAATGTGGGTATTGTGCTTACTTGGCGTGCAATGCTCGCGTAGGTGTCTATTTTCGTTGCAGCTCTCCAATGCGGGATTCCAGCTTATTGTCTACCCCTCATCGATGTCTATCGTCGATGAACGTTAGCTTATGGGTTATGTGGAAAGGAGAAAGAAAATGAAAATGAAAAATGATGTGTGTTGGTAACTCGGTGCGATGAGTCCCAATTGAGTGGTAATTAAAAGTCTCTATTCACTTGTGTGCTTTCTATACCTGCACCTATTTATCCGTAGACTATCATTTGGGTGAGAAAATACAAGTGGGAGGGAAGTGTTACACTAATTGTTACACTAATTTTTACACTAATTGTTACACTAATTGAAATAAAAGTAAAAACTTTCGGTCGAAAAATTTTCAAGAGAGCGGACGACATTGAAGTGCCCAATTCCTACATTGACAAAAAAAATACTTTAGATACGTTTCATGGCTGGACAGCCCTAGTGATCCTAGACATCCTCATTGTTGAGGTTTCGAGATCACACTCAAGACACATCACGCTCAGTACGAATCCTCTGGACGAGTTATGGCCCCGTCGCAGAGACAGCTATATCTGCAAACACACAACACTCACACATGCCCCCAACGGGATTCGAACCCGAAATGCCAGCTTGCCAGCAGCTGCAGGCCCACGCCTTAGAACGCACGGCCAGCAGGATCGGCAAAATTCTTAAAATATGGCCTATATTTGGAAAGCATAAATAGTACATGAGGGTGTGTGTTGAATACAAGTGACTCAGGATTGGGCGCCAGCTCGCGCTATTACAAAAGCGGCACAGAAACTGCGGGTACTGAAATTCACGTCTTTTGGGACGTTACGGGGGTTTCTAAATACAAGTGACTATTTACCAGTAGAAACGGCGTAAAATACCTTAAAACTTACGTAGTCTGCAAGCCCGTATTCAGAAAATGAAGTCTGGATTAGGATTTCACAAAACCAGGGAATATTGTGACCAGCACAGTTAACTGTTATAACCGAACCGAACTGCACAATTAGTTATAAAAAAGCACGAGTCTGACAAAACATGCCCATTTTTTGTAGGGCACAAACATTTATAGAGGGTTTTCATAAAAGGATGCTGGGAAGTTGAACGTCAACAATATAACTTGTCCGATATAAAACAGTGAACGTGACAACACTGGATTCCATTACTCAATATATTTTCACGCACCAGATTTCTCCATATAATGCTCGCTCATGGTCATAACGTCTCAGTGTCTGTCTGTCTGTCTGTCTGTGTGTCGCTGGCGTCGTTGTACGCTGTTGATAATGTTTATGGACAAAGAAAGAATGCCATGTGTCTTGTACGGTACATGGGAAATTCTGGTGATTTTTCTAATAAAATAAAATATATTTGTTCTTTTTTCCTAACTAGTTTTTCTTCAGTGGACGCCTTCAGTCTTAACATTCCTTTATAAAAACCCTTTACTTCATTCAAAAATAAATCGTTTACCAATGTCGACGGATAGCAGACGATTTGCTTTTTAAAGTTCCACCAACACAAACTAAATTAAAGTTTATATTTCATGTTACTAACAAAAACATATCTGAAACGCCAATATATGTAGTTCTAGTTATAGGTTTATCTAAGCCATTAGTACGCTTGGTGAAATGTAAAAGACCGTAATAATTCGCAAATTGTAATTCAGGGGTTCCACGTCATAATCGCCGACGAGAACAATGAACTTCTTGTCACAACAGTCGGTGACAGTTAAATTTAAAAAAACGCTACGCATTTCAAGTGTTACCCGCATTTTAATGTATCTCTGAAATCTGGAGCATACAGAAACTATCGACTAGTGAAATCGATATTAGTACTTAGCACGTACCGACAGGAAACCCTTCATTCCGTTACAATAAATGTACAATCGTATGGAAATTCATTCCCGCTGAGCTTTCAGTATACAATCAGAAGTACTACACGTTCCTTCGAATCGCAACAATTTATCATGCAAAATCAGCTACATGTTTCGGCTAATACATAGCTGTCATCAGGCTGTTTACAAAAACAAAGCGAAAATTTTCACAGTTACACGGGTTCATCTCAAACCCACATACCACGAAAGTGTTAACATTCATTTTTGTTCTTGTCATAAACCTAACGATGGCTATATATTAGGCGAAACATGTAGTTTTTGCACAATAAATAAGTTGGTGTGTTCAGACCGAATACGTCGTAATTCTTCTTGTTGCTGCACAGTGCATAACGTCCAGTTATTTAATAGTATACCAACTTATGCAAATACATACAACTTTTTCACATTAAAACACAAAAATTGCTACGACATGTTTCGATCCCTGAGGATGATCCTTGGATCGAAACATGTTGGAGCAATTTTAGTGTTTTTAATGTGAAAAAAGTTTCATGTATGTGCATCAGTTGATATATAATTAAATAAATAGGTCGTAATTCTGTTTACAATTTATAAGTTGATGAGGAGTGGGGATGTCTATTGGAACACTGTCACCACAGGAGGAATATTCGCCCGAAGGCACGCACAGTAAAAATCACAGGCTCAACAATCTAGCCTGGAACGTAGCTTATTATGCAAAGAATTTCCATGAAACAAGCAATTTCCTAAATGATGCAGCTATTTTTTTTAACAAAATGAATCGTGAGTTCAGTCTAAACAGTAGTGTGTGTCTTTGTTACAAATTCCAGTCCGTAAATGCTGAATAGCAAAGTGATCGCTGTTCATTCTCAGAACCAAACGAAACTGATAAATAACCTGTGAGCGAAATGAAGTGATTCTGGTAGCGTTCTCGAAAAGTTTTGTTTCACAGCATATTTAACTAAAATACAATCAAGCGTGATGCTACTATAGCTACATTATACTTAACTTACTTACTTACTTACTTACTCCATTGTGCAGAGTCCTTCTTGAGAAGCTAACTGGTTTGCAGCTAGTCAAGAAATTCCCCGCATTTCACGGAACCCGAAGGTTCATTACTGCACTCACAAGCGTCCGCCACCTGTATATATCCTGGGC
>Ga0123352_10008084_pt1 | contig 16344 bp, 11 predicted proteins | sample TergutLab28metaG_FD_89700 | JGI IMG/M metagenome (GOLD analysis project Ga0123352, IMG submission 89700) | Labiotermes labralis P1 segment gut microbial communities from Petit-Saut dam, French Guiana - Lab288 P1 | ecosystem: Host-associated > Arthropoda: Insects > Digestive system > Gut ... | reverse complement strand
CGGACGCTTGTGAGTGCGGTAATGAACCTTCGGGTTCCGTGAAATGCGGGGAATTTCTTGACTAGCTGCAAACCAGTTAGCTTCTCAAGAAGGACTCTGCACCATGGAGTAAGTAAGTATACACATTCTGTAATTAACAACAATATATATAACAACATCCAACGTTGTCTATAACAACACATCTCAAATACACACGTGTAACCTCCTTCCTAAGTACCGGTTAAAATTTTAGAAATAAGTATTATGATTGTATAATAAGAACATAACGACACATGCATTTTATACATAGTTGTATCAAGAATGTAAGCGTTTGGGATCCCACAGCGCACTTTAAACATTGCTAAGTAAGGATCTGTATCTTAGAAGGGCCTGAAGATGATTCTATAAGAAACGAAGCACGCTGCCCTAATACAATAATACACATAAAAGTTTTGTTGTGTTTGACCGATACATTATATATTCATATATAATTAAAACGCTTACTTTCGTACAAAACGAGACGGCACATTTCACGGAGTACAGTGACTACAGTCGTGCGTCGCTTAACGACGGGATACATTCTGAGAAATGTGTCGTTACGCGATTTCGTCGTTGTGCGAACGTCATAGAGTGCACTTACACAAACCATGAAACCTCGCATTGACTTGGCCTCCTTTCAGGCATCCGTTTCCGGAATAGGGAGGTTTCATCCAAACCGAAGATTTGATCTGGCAAGTAATTTTCCTCCACAATCAGTTTATCCAGAGTTTTCAAAAATTCTTACCACCGTCGTATATACGGTCCGTCGTTGACCGAACCTTCGTTATGCGGCGCATGGCCGTAGAGTGACCGGTAAATCGCGTTTCGATTGCAGGCAGCACCACAGAACTTTCTTCTTCTGCACAGCACCCTGACCTATTCTGGTGTCAACGTACCCTCCATCAGTAGGTACTGAGGTGAGGGTGGCGACCGGTAGCTACAGCCTTCCACGCACATACTTTACGTGCAAAGGTTACGAATTCATGGTACATTCTCTCTCCCATACACCTTCACAGGATGGTCTTTAATTAAACACAGGGAGAACTTTGGATTTGTTTTAGCGTAATGGCTGGAGAAGGCGCGGCGGAGACTACTAGGATCTGCCCGTCTTGTACCCGTATTCCCCGTCGCGTGACTGCGGGACCCACGCGATGTAATCTAGATTGCCTGATGACGGACTGGGCCGAGATGTCACCAAGCAGGCTGACAGTAATCCCCCCCCCTCTCTCTCTCTCTCTCGACCTTTCATCGCAATCACGAGATACACACGTACATCGATTGATCGCAGTGTGGACCACACAGACCTTTAAGTCATCGGACACGTTACAGTCAAGAAACACGTGACCCTTGCGCTATCTGCGGGAGATTGACCACGAATACAGCGCCCTGCATTGAGAAACCGTGTGATACGCTAAAATTCACCCGCACTTAGGGGCCAAGTTCGGCGGATTTCCGTCATACCATACGCGACGCCAAACCCTATATCACGGGTACATTTTAAAACCTCACTGATTGGCCTGGGATCGAACCCAGGCCTCCGAGGTGGGCCAGGAAACACCTCCGTGAGGGGAGTCTGTGTCCGACCGAGACTGGGCACGGATACGTAAGGGGAGCGGGTCGTCACACACAGACGACTTGCTCAAAAATTAAACCACGATGTCGTTAACAATCATGACCGGGAAACGAAAGTCGCAGAGTTCTTGACACTCCTACTTCGTATTATGAGGGTACCGGGTTCAAATCTCGTGCCGGATCGTGCTACCCGAATTGCGACAGTTTAATCTCATTACCATGCAGACAGGTGTTGTGACGGTACTTAAAATTACCGCATGTCGACATACCTGCAAACACTCTCGATTGCACTACGCACTTCTCATCCTTCCACACCAGAGCGCGTACAACTACAGATTCTTTTTTCATAAGATCGGTTTGTCTCACCAACGTCCAACGTCATCTTCCAATGGCGTAGGGTGGAGCTGGAGGCCTACGAACAGTGTCGGGGGAGGGGGGGGGGGGTTGAGGCTCAGACAAGTAGCAACAACATTAGAAATATCTGAGGCTCAGACAAATACCAACAACGTTGGAAAGATCTGAGGCTCAGAGAAGTAGCAACAACGTTGCAGAGATTTTAGGATCAGACAAGTAGCAACAACGTTTGAAAGATCTGAGGCTCAGACAAGTAACAACGTTGGAGAGATTTGAGGATCAGACAGGTAGCAACAAACAGAAAGCGCTGAGGCTCAGACAAGTAGCAACAACGTTGGAGAGATATAAGACTCAGACAAGTAGCAACAATGTTAGACTAAGGCTCAGACAAGTAGCAACAACGTTGGAGAGAATTGAGGTTCAGACAGGTAGCAACAAACATAGAAAGTGCTGAGGCTCAGACAAGTAGCAACAACGTTGGAGAGATATAAGACTCAGACAAGTAGCAACAATGTTAGACTAAGGCTCAGACAAGCAGCAACAACGTTAGAAAGATCTGAGGCTCAGACAAGTAGAAAAAACATCTACAGAAACTACACGTTCAGCCAGCAACACACTTTTTATATGCACACCGAGAAGCTATCGTACATAATAAGCTCCAACTGCAGGATATTCATGAGGGCAAGTTGCCTCCTGTAAGCTGTGGAAGTGTTTTGTTAGCACAGGGCTCAGTCTGTCGAATAAAGAAGGGAGATTTCCCTCACCAGCATTGTGTCAACACAGTATCCCATCTGCCTGCAGTCATGTTCTATCTACATTAACTTCACTTCGGAATCGAGACACAATTTGTCAGAAATGACTACTAGCTACATGGAATTAAACAAAAAAGGATCCAGAGGACGCGATTTTGAATGACACACGCCTCCAGAACAAGAGACGGTAACAGCTATCACAGCGGCGAACTGTGCCATCTCAGGGATGTCCAGATCATATTCTATCGTGAGCGAAGGACGAGATTAATAAAATGGCGCCCACAGGCCTGCAGGTCAAAAATTATGATTTTTCGGATTTTTGGACTGGTGAAGAGACATATCGCACACTGAATGCAAAACCGGCACAACTCTAAAATACTACGATTGAGCGGAAAAATATAATATCCTACCAAATCAGTACACTTCGTCAAAACATACCCCGCTAGTTGCCATTAACGGCTGTGTTTTTTTTTTGTATTTTTCGTGCAATTGTAGTATTAACTGCAAATGGGCAATTTTTGGATTGTGCCACTATTGCATTCAGTGAGCGGTATCTTGCCCTGTAGGGGTATAAGGAAGTAAAGAAGGTACAAAAACCTCTTCGAAGGTGGGTCATTATCACATAACAATACACACGTTTTACCTCAACATTGGAAAGCTATCAGCTTATACATTCAACAGACTTCCGGTATTCGTACACCGGTAAGAAATCCAACTATAATGGGCTAACGAAACAGGAACCACTTCCCGCCGTAAAAAGAAAAGAATTCCTCCCCAATTATTACTCGAAATACTTTGGCAACGCCAGGTACAGGTCATGATAAAGGTCCATGCCATGAAGGCATACAGGGGGGAGCAGTGGTATAGATCCACTCTCTCTTAACGTCTGCACTAGATAGAGTTGAGCGATCAACAGCTGCTTTACCCCACGAGACAGACACGCTGTATCTACTGAATAGGTGACTGGGTGGGCTACACAGGCGGTTTGGACGTTTCGGAGAAAATAAAGCCTCTTGCCCCCTACCGGGAATCGAAGCCAGGATTGTCCATCTGCAGCCCACTCAATGCATTGACAGCGTCGATAGATGAAATAAAAAAAATGGATAATAAACATACAGCATGGACCATCTTGCACAGATGGAAAAACTGTCTGCACTTTATGAAACCTGACACTTTTATTGTGCTCGTACGACCCTTCACTGGTCTCTACTGTCAGCCACGCAAGTCCAATTCACAGCTTTCTTTAAGATCCATTTTAATATTATGCTACCATATAAAGTCGGCGTAATAAGAGGACTCTTTCCTTCAGAGTTGCGAATGAGACTCCGTACAAAGCTTTCATCTCTCCCATGCGTGCTACACACCCATACTATCCCCCAATGACATTCATGTTGATGAATACAGATCGTACATTCAGTTCCTCCAGACTCCTTCACAATGGCTTATCATTTCCCGTTTCTCCACTGCCGTTCAGAAAGCAGCAGCCTATATGCCATTTCTGTGCTGTTGGCAGTAATGGCCTGCACTGTTTACAGCACTGTCTCCCTTGGCAACCTGATTAATAGCAAGGCAACCAGGCAGACCAACGCTCCACTGGAATGGTCCCTGAAACCCCATTCTCTCGACTCCTGCAGATATAGACATTGTATTGATCATACACCAACATTTGTCCGAGGCTTTCTTTTTCTCCCCCCCCCCCTTCCTTACGTCCTAACTTTATGGATTATTTCCAACAGAGATCAGCCAAAGCTGTGTAAGAAACAACAGATGTCTATTTCGGTAGCGCAGAATACAGTTTTCTAGTGCTAAATGTTCCCGCATTGCGATAGTGAATTACAGCTGACATAATTCTGAGGTGTGTCATCCCCGTTGTGTGTAGAAAGACTAATAATGAGGTAAATATCAGTCACGAAACCACAGCTATGGTAGTATGAATTTATGATGGTATTTAATATCAAAAAGTAGCTACATGTTTCGGCCAATAGCGGCCATCTTCAGGTTATTACAATTTTGCTCAAAGAGTATCATATGTATGCCTATATTACCTCGCAATATAGGCATACATATATTACTCTTTGAGCAAAACTGTAATAACCTGAAGATGGCCGCTATTGGCCGAAACATGTAGTTACTTTCTGCTATTAAATACCATCATAAATCCATACTACCATAGTTGTGGTTTCGTGACTGATATTTGCCTCATTATTAGTACAACTGACATGTCTTCCTTATTTTACTTATTTAACGACGCCATCCATATCTCGCATTACATAGCATCGAAGGATATTCTGATTAACAAAAAGTGAGTCGGAAATAATGCGATAAGTATTGGCCGTGGGTGTACTGTACTGTCGCTACATTTTCCTGGAAGGACTGAATAAAGCCACGAACCTCCCTCCCCCACCCATAGGTCAACACAGCCGGTCTCCGAGTCGATTTTCGAGCCACAGATCTGAGAAATACGAACCAGGAATGGTGTTCACCCCACGCTATTTCAGGCATGCAAAGCGTCTGTTCACAGTATTACCCCTTCAACAGCAGCCTCGGTGCAGTGCACAAACCTTCAATTCCACACATACTGCCCGCCTTAGTGCACTGTGCGGACCGTCCGCTAGCCTCGGTGCACTGTACGGGACTTCATTTCCTCCTATGCTGTCGGCCTCGGTGCAGTGCAGGTCACGAATGAATTTAAGGGGTATAAAACATTTAAAACCTCTCCGTCCCGGAAAGTGGTTGGAATTTAAACCCCAACGTCACTGACGGATTACCATCTTCTGGTTATGATCAGAGACAACACGTTCTGAACGCTGACATCCAGACCACACGGTGTCACAAACCACATCGCAGTAACCGTGACGTGAAATATAATACAGCAGTGACAGCAATAACACGGCACTGGTGCCAGTTCTGGTGCCGAGTGACACAACTGGCACCCAGTATTTACAGGCTCTGTCCATCTAAATACACCACCCATTTTATGTGGATTGCATAACCGGTACAGCTGGACGGGCTGGGAATCGAATCCCGGTGGGTGGGGGGGGCGGGATTTTCCGCACCCTTCCAGACCGGCCCTGGGGCCCACCCAGCCTCATATACAGTGGGTATCGGGCCTTTCCCGGGGGTAAAGCGGCCGGGGCGTGGCGTTGACCACGCACCACAATCTAGCGCACAGGTTAAAGAAAGAGTGGAGCTCTACCTCTACTCCCCGCCTGGGCCTTCGTGGCCTGTTCTACGGTCAGCATTACTTCACATTTACCCATTTCATAATTCGAGGTTTCATACCTCGTGCGACTTAATCTGTAATAACATGGCTATATGAACGTCACATATCGACATAAGGATGTTGCTGTCACTCTCACACACACACCACCACCACCCCATCTCTCCAATATCGTCATCAACCGTTCAGGTTTAGGTCCACGAAGACCCTCTTCCTGTTGGTCTTCAAGATACTCAGGTCGTTTCAACTTCGTTTTGGTCTCCCCAGGTCATGGTGTCCACTTCGATGACACTGGAAGGCCAATAGTGGGAGAGGAGACGACCTCCTTCCATCCTTGCCACATGTTTCTTCCAATTCTGTCGGTACTGGGCGAGGTCTCCGACAATGCCTGTTAGTAGTAAACGACGCACATCCTAAAAACTGACCTACCGAAGAATATTGTCTTTTCTGACATCACGGTGACAATGCGCAAGATGGCCGTCATGGTTACCACCGTGAAGATTCTCAGAATTCAAAAAAGAAATTCTGTGTAACAAATACGCAGCAGAGGAAACCTCTGCGATGTGACAGCGTGCCGACAGGCAAACAGTTACTGACGTTTCGAACGATCGTAATGTCTCCATCTTCAGGGAAAAGCGGTCCAAGAGTGGCAAAAGTATCATTAATATCACAATGCGGTAGACTGCGTTTGAAATTTGATGGCACACGCGCAGAAACCAGATTTCGCCTTTCGGCGAAACGGACGAGTCCATTTAAATCGGCGGGGGCGCCAGTTCAGTCGACTACTGGCAGCCGAGGTGTGCGCATCAGCGGTAGTAATGCTGGATACACCATGTTCCGAGGTAGTGTGAAGCGTACTGGCTACTCACTCCATTCGCCAGTTTCCCCTTCACTTCTCCTCCCGTGCGTCACCGTGTGCCATCACATTTCTGCTGGACTCTACTGAAGCAACGTGGGTATCTGGCAACACTTCCTTGTTGCCAAAGTAACTTTTATTGTAAATCTGATGCCTGGCACGTAAAGGTTTAGCAACCCTGTAAAACCGTACTTCACTGCAGGTTTAACCAGCTCTGAAATAAGTCTACCTGCTCCGTGGGCTTTTGTAAGGGCCCGCATTCCATAAAATAAGAGTAACTCAATTGAGCAGAGTCCTCAGCCAGTCAAGAAATTCCCAGCATTGTGTGGAATGCAAAGGTTCATTATCCTGTTCACAGCAACTAGCCACTTGTCCCTGTCCAAAATCATATTAATCCAATCCACTTCATTATATTTCTTTTAAAAAAATCTTATCCTATAATCTACGCCAAGGTCTTCAAAGACGTCTCTATTCATCAAGACTCCATCAACGCCCTGTATTTGTTTCCTCCCCATACCTGCCACATGCCCCACCATTTCATCTCCTTGACTTCACAGCCGGAATAATGTATGCTGAGAAATACAGATAATGAAAGACCTAAATACGAAATTTTCTCCAGCTTCCTTTCCTCATAGGTCCGAACATCTTCCTCAGCTTCTTATTCGCCAACATCCTCAGCCTATGTTGTCCTCTTGATGCGACAGGCATTATTATTATTATTATTATTATTGTAGCCATGACAGCGCAGTCAATATAATAACTAAGATAAGAGCTAGACGATGTAGGAATCGAATCCCGGCAGGTAGAGGAGATTTTGTCTTCTTCAAATCGTCCAGACCGGCTAAGGAACCCATCCAGCTTCCTGTACAATGGGCACCCGGGGTCTTTCCCAGGGGTGAAGCGGCCGGGGTGCAAAGCTGACCACTCACGTTCATCTAGTGAAGCTTTCCCGTAATAAGTCATGAAGAGTCAGAGATGGGGATGGAATATCGGGGCTTCCATCCTTACTTTGGCATTCGGCACAACTACGATGGCAGAGTTGTCAGCTCTACGCGCTTGCTGCACTTTACCCCCAAGGAAATTCCTTGGTACTCATTTCTATCAGAGGCTGAGTGGATCCCAGTGTTTACTGAACGCGGACAGAAGGAACGGGTCACCTGAAAGTTTCCAAGGAGCTTACCGGTAATCGAACCCGGAACACGTTCATCTAATGCCGAAATTAAGAAAGACAGGAACGAAACCTTTGTGTGGCGTGGTCAGGGACCAACGCACCTTTATAATAATAATAATAATAATAATAATAATTACCACCTTATGCAGTGTCTTGCATTACTGTGTATCTTCCGGTTATCACAGGCATCGGGGGAATGGTCATAATGTTAGGAACTTCCCCATGTTTTCCGTTCCTTGTAGAATCTGCCCATCTGCTACACCCATTTCAGCCCCTAACTGGTGTGCAACGATGTCGACTTTCTTTTTAGGAACCCTGTTATCTCTATAAAACAAACTGTCATAACTGAATACCCTTTCACGGTTATGACGTATACTCATGGTTGTGGGGCTGTTGGGGCATAACGTGACTTATATTTGGAAGTTATTTGTATTGTTTATCTTCTGAGTTTGTGTTGTACTTGTCCTTTGTTACAGTCGAACCCGGTTTTAACGATATCGGTTTAGGCGACACCGCTTCTATAACGTCACATATTCTGTTGTACCAATTAATCCCTCAACTGCTAACCATTAACAGTACACTCCCTGGTTACAACAACACCCGTTTATAACGACACAAAATATCCAAGTTCCACTGTATGTGTGTGCAAGTTGTGTTGTTCATATTATTGGTTACCTGGTTGTTTAGTCGGCACATTAATAAGGAAGAATTAAACAGCATAATTATAATTATTATTTTCATAATCATAACCACCGCACGCACCGCACTCGATATCATCATGACCGACTGTAGACAGTACCGGTTCGTGAATAACAAAAAGACACATTCAAATTTCATCACCAAGCTGGCATTCCTTATTAATGTCTCAGTGCAAACCAAAGAACACAAACAGTTTCAATCTTACACACACGAAACAAGCCCACAGCACAATGAACAATCACGACAGGCCAGTAACATCACAATTACCTCGTGACTCTCTACTACGGGATTCACTAGCGTCAGCCTGAACGCCTTATCTCTGCCTCTATGCCTTCAGCTACACTTATTATTTAAACAGTCACAGCTTTAAGCACATTACGTCTGAAGCGTAGTCAAACAAATTAAGTAACTCCATCAAACAAAACGATAAAACAAAAGTTAACAGTTAAAAATTCCCTGAAGACGGTACTAGGTATGTGATTTTCAAACATTGATAAATTACGTGACTCTTCCAACTTCGATTATATCACGCTTTAACCACAGTTTACAACACAGGAATTATATATATATATACACTCAATACATACATATACACATACAGTTGAACTCGGTTATAACGTCATGAAAGGTTGTGTCGTTTTAAAAGAGTGTTATAACTAAAGAGTACAATATTATGATACCACAATATATCTGACATTTACGAGGTGTTGCATTAACCCATGTCGTTATAACAGGGTTTGACTCTGTGTGTGTGCGCGCGTGTATAAATAAATAAATAAATAAATATATATATATATATATATATATATATATATATACACACACACATATAGTAACCATAGCACATGTCCACAAATTTTTCTAAAATCTAGGAGCCGAACCAAAATTCTAGGCGCAATAAGGGTGACACGAATCAATTTCCACACTGTAGATCCTCCCCCACCTCGGTTCTGCAGTGACCTGTGAACGTTGCTCGGTGCGTGTGAAATTACAAACATATTTGTGTGTGGGGGGGGGGGAGACCGCAGTAATTATGCTGCAAATTTCAGTTGGCCCTGTACAAGATTTTGTCTCCCAGGCGACCGATATTTGTGCACCCCTGACAATGACAGAAGCTACAGACACAATTAAAGCTTTCTTATAAAACTGCATTTCTACTGCCTTTACGATCAAGTCGTGCGGTAAACTGCAGGCTTCAAATCGTGTTTCACAGACAGACGTAGCACGACAGGGTGGGGGATCCGCCGGCATCAGTAATCTCAAACAGTACCCACTACAACAGCGGGCTTCAGGAGCCACAAGCACTTTATGCTACGGACGTTTATGGCACTGATTTTGAATGCGGATGAACTAGACGCAACGATAAGGAAATCGATATAAGAAATTTATGTGTTTATCGGAAAACAACATAACGTGTTTGCTATACCCACAACATGCCCGTCTAAGCAATTTAAATCCCGCACACAGGCTGGGACTTAGCGAACTTTGCCATACCGTCCCTTTTCCCCACACCATGGTGCAGCAACTCACAATTCACAGCAGCCTCTTAACAAAACAACCTGTCCTAGCGTCTGCCCGCAGCTTTCATTATACAAATAGTAATAATATAAGGTCTGTTTATAATATACAATAACACTAACCTTTTCCAGGGCAAAAATACAAACGTCATCGGCAAAGGACAAGAAAACCCAACAAAAAGCGAAAGATCTGAGCACTATAAGCGTTGGGTCCCTGGGAAACCAAGGATTTGGGAATTTTTGGTTAACAAAACTTTCTACTAATGAAAATATGACATAACAGAAATAGCAGAACAAAGGACTGATGACATTTAGGAATATATAATAAGAATCAGAAGCATACTTTGCATTCCCTGCCTAATAAAAGTTATCCATATAGGTAGTATATGCTGTAAGGTAGTATGAGGAAGTAACGGTACAGCTCCACTTTTCTTAACCTCAGCACTAAGTTACAAACGTTCAACTTCACGCCCCGGCCGTTTTACCCTCCTGGAGAGGCCCCGATGCATACTGAACAATAATAATGTTGAGTGGGTCTTGCAACCGGTAGCTACTATGCCTAATATCCTTAGCATTTTCACAGCGGAAACCAACACCTACATTTTCAGGAAATCACAGGAATGAAAACACCACCCAAAAAAAAAAAAAGCTTTCAGTGCACGTGTCATGATGACGTCATGCAGAAACACAAAAATATCCCAAGTTGGAACACACATTATAAATCTGCAATGTTGTACTTATCCAAATCACAACACGTAGCACAAGGTTTGCAACGCACCTGAAACATTACAAAAGTTACCAGTGCGCTGCTTTACACAGACTTCCTACAGCCGTAAGAGATACGTCTTCTAACGGCCTGGCCTCAAAGAACAGAGTACCAGCCACATCAGAAATGTCATCGGGGTCTGGCCGAACTCTTGTCACACGCATAAACAAACAAAACGAAGATAAACGAAATAGAAACAGGAAAAACAAGTTCGGAGACAACAGACGAACTGCTCGAAACATGGCCGCTGCAGCGATACCCAGCACCTATATAATTACCAAGAGGTTCTGAAGCTGGGATACCCAAAGGCAGGAATATAAAAAGCACGTTTCCTTGCCACAGGGCCCAACAATGCAGCTAGTTTCTGCTCCAGAGAAGCCGTCCCCTCACGGCTTTTCCTTCCCCAGCGCATATCGCTGTATTGCTCTCTGCCAGTCGTGAGGTTGTCATACAGCGTTGTTTGCAACTACCAACAACCTTGCGGCAACTTATATGCGCTGCGACGCTAAAATTCACATCATCCTGAGTAGTCTGCATATCGACTGCGCCTGGGACTGGACGGCCCGGGTTTCGAATGCCGGTAGGAGTAAGACACTTTTCTGTTCTCCAAGTGTAGTGAAGCGGAGTGTAGGTCTTAGTAACAGGGTGTTTATCATTACTGGAAGTTATACAGATCAAATGAAGTTTGCTGCTTATATGGCTGTTTCGTTTATCGCATTTTTTCCGTGTTCTTTTGGTTCTATTTTGTATCATTGTCTACATGGTTTTATGTTTTCTACGCTTGTCTAATTTTGTAAATTATGCATTCTTATGTATTTCTATTGTTATGTTCGGTTTTTTGTTAGTGTACTTATTCTCATTGTTATGTATGTTCTGTTCTGGTTATTCCCTTTCATTGTGTTGTTCTGTGTACTGTTTGTGTCTAAATACGTACAGTACTACTTCCACCGGGTGTCAACCCAATTGCATTTAATAAATATACCATATCATATCATATCATATCATACAGTGACAAACGGTTCTGGGGACCACCCAGCCTACCATTCAACAGATACGAGTCTCTTTCCTGGGGGTAAAGCGGCTCCATCTCGAGCCCACCCATATGTCTTCATGGTGTAGGCAGGAAAATCTACTTGTACCTAATTCAGTAGCTGTGACTGCCATACGTTCGGGCAGTTTCTTAATCCCAATACCCAATGGACTCTTTTAATATTAATAAACTGTCAAACGCTGTTCAGGGCGGTTACATTACACAGGCATGAAGCATGCACTTTTAAAGCACTGAGACGCGGATAAAAGGTGAATGCATCTGAACAGCAGAAAGGTTGTCAAGCATGCCAACATGTTTATGCGTTCTTTTCTATCCATATTTGCGCCTTAATTAGCGGTGATGTCAGCAACCCACACTACACAGCACTCATAACTGTATAAAAGAATGCGCAGAAAAAATGTCGTGACCTAATCTAATCCTCTAACACTGACCTCAGTGCACTGTATGGACCTTTAATTCTTCACATGATACGGGCTTCAGTGCACTGCACTGGATTCAATGTGGTGAAGAGTACTGAAAATTGATAACCCCTCCGTCCTGGGCTGACGTCACTACAGGGTTCAGGTAACTATCCCGGGGGACGCAGAAAAAGTACAACAGCCTGTGCTCTGGTCAGTATTCGAACCGGCTACCCATAGAATGACACAAGCATTACCGCTGGAGCCATCTTTCTGAGTTCTACCCGATCTGTTCACAGGGAAGTCGGGAATGAATACCATACCAGCTTCGCAATACTGACACCAAAAACTGAGGGTCCTTGGTTTTTGGTGTCAGTGCTTCCCCCTCTCTGCCTACCGCTGTATTCCCCTTCAGCAACCGGTAACGTTCATCACCATCCCCAAACGCCTGTCGCCAGTAATCCATGGGAATTATTTCTGTGGTGAAAGGTGAGAAGTCCCAATATACGCAATGACGGCACACAGAGGTGCTTAACCTCGACACTAGGAGGTGAGTTATTAGCCTAACGCTCCGAACACTTTAACCCAAGGCAAAGAGCCCCCGGTAACCATTCAATATGAGGTTAGGTGAATCCCAGAGCCGGTTTGGGCCTTTTTTCTAGGACAGACGGGTTACCCCTGTCGGGACTCGAGCTCCGGCTTGTCCATTCCGTAGCCTGATCACTATAATTAGTATGCGCCTTCCCGGCTCTTCTCTTCTGTAGCCAAGTTTGATGCCTATAAGAGGCAGTACCTTCCACAGGAACGTCTGGAGACATCTATTACCAGACCGTGCGATAATGCAGGGCAATCTGAACATACAGCAACCGCGGAAAGATACCGAGAAGCCGTTGAATCTCCCGAATGACGACGACTAAAGTGTACGTGGATTGGAAGTCCCTGAAGAAGGAGTGACGAAATTGTGAAACAGCGACACGAGTGCAGTGGCCAGCCGATCAAACCGTCTTTAGTTCAGGCATCCCCGTTGTGTGTGTAACAATGAAGTAAAGGGGCAAAGAAAGTCAAACACAACTAGATTATTGGTTAGGTGTTAATGAAACGACATGTTTCGGCCTACTCAGAGGCCATCATCAGGTTTACAAAGTTCTAAGAGACTAAATATTGTCTGTTTGTGTGTGTGGCAATACTTAGTCTCTTAGAACTTAGCAAACCTGATGATGACCTCCGAGTAGGCCGAAACATGTCGTTTCATTAACACCTAACCAATAAACTAGTTGTGTTCGACTTACTTTGCCCTTTTACGATCAAACCGTCTTCAACAATCGCAGTACTGAGAGCAGTCAAAAATAAACATGTGCACCAAACTGGAAACTAGGCGTCTGTTGAGTTCGGACAAGACGGAACGGTAAGGGGAGACACAACACTCGGTTACTTCCAGCCATGGAAGTGTGAGTCGAAAACCCTACTTACTTACTTACTCCATGGAGTCCTTCTTGAGAAGCTAACCGGTCTGCAGCCAGTCAAGAAATTCCCCGCATGTTATGGAACCCGAAGGTTCATTACCGCATTCACAAATCCCCGCCACCTGTTCCTATCCTGAGCCAGCTCGATCCAGTCCACACCTTCACACCCCACTTCCTGAATATCCATCTTCATATTATCCTCCCATCCACGCCTGGGTCTCCTAAGTGGTCTCTTTCCCTCAGGTTTCTCCACCAAAACCCTGTACACAACTCTCCTCTCCCCCACACGCGCCACATGTCCCACTCATCTCATTATTCTCGATTTTATCACCCGAACAATATTTATGGAAACGGAGTGCTCCTGGCCCGATGTCTTCAGACAAGCCAGTATTATCTTATCTGAAGCGACACGTATTGAAGGCCAGTTTTGCCCATTCGCGTCGTCTTTTCCAACAAATTAACCAATTACAAACAGAGACTAAGCTAAATGACAGGTAAAGATTCAGTTCGTGCCGCGCAGTAAACACACCCCGTCTCGGTTATTAAAATACAATCTCCGTGAAGAAGTAATCGCTGTTTGTTCTGAGATCCAAACAAAATAAATGTACTCTGGGCGCAGAATGTATAAAGTATTTTTAACGTTAAGCCTGGTGGTACATAATGAAACAACAAGGCACCAAACTTTAAAGGATTAATGGATCTTCCTTCATTACACGACAAGTGACGTAATATTACAATATTTGAGGCAGCGAGCATTCATGTCTCAGTCTGGTTGCGATACTCTGTGAGCAGGTAGACTGCGTTTGAAATGTGATGGCACACGCGCAGAAACCAGATTTCGTCTTTCGGAGAAACGGACGAGTCCATTTAAATCGGCGGGGGCGTCAGTTCTGTCGACTACTGGCAGCCGAGGTGTGCGCCATCAGCGGTAGTAATGCTGGACACCATGTTCCGAGGTAGTGGGAAGGGTACTGGCTACCCACTCCATTCGCCCGTTTCCCCTTCACTTCCCCTCCCGTGCGTCACCGTGTGACATCACATTTCAACTGGACTCTACCAACACTCTGGACGAATGCACTGGATTGGAGGCAGCTTGTTCCTCTGAAACGGTGGTGATGACTACCAAACTAAACGTCGTCACAGCCCACACACTAAAAGCAGAAACCCAGACACTGCGATCACAGACTTGGCGTTAATTAACACTGAAATTAAATCTAATTACACAATCTTCATGCAAAGATTCGAACCCTGGACCTAATGAATTCAAAGGCGTGATAACAACAGCACGCCGACAAATAAATATATGCTTAAGTATCCCATAACGGTTATTACAAGTGCTTAATTAAGCACCGAGCAGAGGCAGAGCAGAGCAGAGTTTCATGCATTATCAGCTATAGATGAAAGATACACTTCACACTACGACCGCTTTAACCCCGGGAAGAAGCACACGTTATCCATACACAGTACGCTGTTGGGCCCCTCAGGAGTTCTAGATGATGCAGGGAACACAGAAACAAGGGCCTACGTCGTGCAGCCTAACTTAGTCACTGTACTGGCAGAGCTATCTCGACTCCACATACAGATGCGAGTCACAGTTACAGATACTTGGAATATCACATTACACTGAGGTTTACACACCTCAGGCTCGCGCACCTTCTTTACGTGTTGGGAAAACTGATAAAGTACGAAATTTGATGTCTTCACAGCAGCGAGTATTCTGAAACACGACGCCGCGTGGTTCGCAACAACCAGCTGCCTCTAACTTCAAGGTAAGAACGCCCTCTACGCTGAACATGAACGTGGTCAGATATCTACCAAACGCTCGGTTTCAGACCCCCAAAAGACCGTAACACTGGAGGCCAGGCATTTCGGTGTTTACAATCACGTCACCCAACAAATTTCCCTAAATTCCTCTTAACATCTACAACCGAACAAATTCTATACCTTTGCGCAATAACACATAACAGCGCAGACGTCAAAATCTATACCTTTGTTAGTACGTCGGACTAGAGTGACGTCACACCATGACAGTCACCGTCCTTGTGGGCCGAATTGCTAGAAGCAAAGTACGAACCTTGGAATTATGAAGCCACGGAGATAAGAGCAACTGATAAGAACAACAGTGATTACGCTAGCTGCGTGAAGCTTAGCAAGACAGGAATGTACGGTGGGTTCCTGTCAGCCGACCCACTTGGCCTGAATAACTTGTGCAACGAAACGACGGACGAATATTAAAAGCGACATCATGCATACGTAACAATGAGTTCTTTTATATTCTTCAACTACACAGTCACAGCCAACAATTCACAACGAACGAAGGTCTTCATGTAAAATCCCTCATATTGCTGTCACATTCTCAACCATCCAGTGGGGGCCGAGCTGTTCCACACGCACGGGCGGGCATGACGAAGCCAACGCTCGCTTTTCGCAACCCTGTGAAATGCCCTAACCCCCCCCTCCCCCCCCCCCCCCCCCCACAGCACACAAAACATACTAAAAAAACTAAT
>Ga0123352_10008077_pt1 | contig 16347 bp, 7 predicted proteins | sample TergutLab28metaG_FD_89700 | JGI IMG/M metagenome (GOLD analysis project Ga0123352, IMG submission 89700) | Labiotermes labralis P1 segment gut microbial communities from Petit-Saut dam, French Guiana - Lab288 P1 | ecosystem: Host-associated > Arthropoda: Insects > Digestive system > Gut ... | reverse complement strand
TGCATCCAGATTAATTCTTGCCACTGGGTTCCTCTCTCTCCATAATTTATATACTTCCTTGTAGTTTTCTCTTAATGTCATTTCTTTGATGTATGTGAAACACCACACCACTTCCTTCATCTCCTCTCGGGTCCATGGGATTCGTTTGTTCAATTCCTTTCCATTTTCTTGCCCGTTTCCAATGTGAGATGGACTTTGAGATGGTCCATGTTGAGTTTCCTTGTTCCGATTACAATTCTCTTCAGTGCTGTCAGAGGACCTCTGCTCTTTCCTTCTTCCTGGTTGTGTATTACAATTTCGTTTTCTAATCATCATCGCTGTTCCACGAGTAGCTAGGGATGTCTTCTGTCCACTGCAGTATAGCCCCGCCTGCCGCAGTAAGGCTGCTTGAATCCGAGGGTCGCCACTTCTCAGAGTTCACCGTTCTCAGTTTCTTATCCTCCACCGCAGATGCATCTGTAGTCCCTCGGCACGGTAGTGTACACCTTGGACTAGGGGATTTTTTTTCGAAGTATACTTCTCTAGATCCGCTTTGTTCCGTTTAAACAGGCTTACCTCTGGTCGGATGTAATTACTCACTATGCACGGACGGTCTTGTGTGCAGGGAAGTGAGTGGCTGGTGCCTCAAGTTGCACTGCTGCACACTGGGCTGGTGAGGACCAGTGCAGGGTCAGCCCCTTACAAAGGTACTGCCTCTCCCATACCCATTGAGCCATTATTATTATTATTATTATTATTACAGACCCTAAGTTTTTTCTCTACATAGTCGCCTCTAACATTAAGGCCCTTGTCATAGCATGTGATGACTTTTTTATGCCTTCATCATAGACCTCTGCTGCCAGTCCATTTAAACACTCCTTGATAGCATCTTTCACTTCTTCATCGTTTTGAAGCGTCTTCCACCCAAAAATTCCTTCAGTGATGGGAACAAGTGAAAATCACTTTGGGCCAAGTCTGGACTATATGCTGGATGCTCAATAACTTCCCAGCTAAACTCTTGAAGCATTGCTTGTGTTCTCGCAACAGCATGTTGGTGCGCAAACAGTCTTTACTTTCTGGATGATACTTGTACATATACATATACTTATATATATATATATATATACATACACACACACGCACGTATACCTACATAAATACACACACATATACATACACAAATAAATACATACACACACACGCATATTAGTTCTACAACCTATTGAAATAACTTTCTAACTGCTGGATGACTGGGGTTTAATTCCTTTCCAATATTAACATTCTGACTCTGAGGTTCACCCAGTCACTTACCTCTATCTAAATATATGCAAAAAAAGGTAAAAAATGGAATTTTATCAGTTTCTTTTGTGGAGATTTACCTGTATTTGAAAATGAAAGAGTGCCACAATTATAGCATAATGCAAAGGAAGGGTGAAGTTTCCCCTGCATATGCCATGAAGGCATAGGCATAGAGGTGGGGGGTGCATTCATTCACTCTTCATCTGAGCGGTAAGTTGTTTAAGGGGTCAGCTTCACATGCTGGCTGCTTTACAGCTAGGGACAGAGCCCCCATTACCCACTGCATAGCAGGCTGGATGAACACCAGAACCAGTCTGGTCACTTTGGAGAAGTGAAAAATCTCTTGCCCCTGCAGAGAATCGAACCACGAACGCTTGGTATTCCAGCCCATAACCTAGTCAATACACCAGCTACTCTGTCCCACTTCCATATTGAGAGTTTTAAGAACAAAATTTAGACATTTTCATTAGTTAACAAATAGCATAAAATATAAAAGGGTTTATAGGTGGTGTAATGGAAGAGGATGAGTACCTTGTCTCATATTTAGTGGCATATTAAAAATACAGAAACATTTGTTTCATGAAATTCATTCACTTGCCTCATTGAGCTATTAATAAAATGTGTGCCTCTTTTGTAGTTCAGGTCAATACACTCAAAATCAGAAATATATGGTTAAAACAGGTTTTCTGGTCACTGAGGATTCACATTACACCCACATGAAGAATCACTGACTTACATACTGAGCAGAATTGAGTCAAGTAGGCCAAATCTCTGGCCACCGAAAAAAGTAATAATGCCATGTATTATAATATGAAGAGGTCAAAATGGCTTTACAAGAATACTGTACACTGTTTTGCAACAGTACATTAACTGCAGGGTTTGTGGAATGCTGAAAGAGATGGGGATATGATTATGAGTTCTGGGTATGTACTGCTTTGAAGGGACACTGTCATGGAGTATTTCACAACACCAACAAGACGGGAAAGTTTGAAACATCCTTCTGGTAACCAAATGACAATTTTGAGCTGAATCTGTTATGAATTGAGGGCTAAAGTATTACTTTCATACTGACTTGCTTTGTGGAGATGCCGGGACACTTCTGTCACCAGGAACAGTTACAAATAGGAAATTGACTACGCAGAGAATTCTAATGCATGTGTTCTGCTTATGGTGTGTCAAAAATTTTAATGTGACTTCCATGGCTTGTGAATAAACACTAATACAATATGTTACTTATATGTACTTTGCACAAAGTGCATGAAATGAAAACATGATTGTGGAATTTCTTTTGTGTGTCCATATATTCAGTTTCTGAAAGCAATCAAAATTGTTGAAGACATTTTGTATGTGAGTTCATGTTAAGAAAGTCACCATGCTCATTTAAGTTTGGCGTACTGTTTATATAAAACCCTGTGCCAAACTGAAGTTTTATTAGATTTTTAAATGACACCTTTTTATAAAGGAAGATAGTGCTTTACCTAAAATGTAGACACATGAAAGTTGACAACTGTTATTTGAATCATTTTTCAAATCGGGGAATACTTTATAAAATACAAGGAAACAATTTATAATTCTGTTCATGGCACATAGTTTGCAACAGAAGATTCTTGTCTGAATAAACATCATGGTCAGCCAAGGGTAGAAAAATTACAAAGAACAGATTATAAACCATTTGGATACATTTTATACTTTTGCTTCTTTGTTTCTGTTTAGAAGGATTGATGTTATATTGTTGAGCAAAAATTTCTCACTCACCAATCACTTTCCTGCATTGGAAGGAGACATAACCAGGTATAGAAAACACCCCTTCCAGGATATGTTTCTTGAGAGTTGCAACAGTTTGGGCTTTGAAAGGCATCTGTGCTGTAACCATGAAGTACAGGAGCACACCAAGAGCCCAGATATCTACAGGTGCCCCCAAGTAGCTCTCATCCCTGAACAACTCAGGTGCTGCATATGGTGGTGACCCACAGAATGTGTTCAGCTGCTGTCCTCTACCTGAACATATAAAACAGTTATTTAATATTCATGTATTAGTGTGTCATAGTATAATGCAGGATAACATCAAGATACAGTACAGTATATTACAGAAAGTTGCAGTATACTATTTATTTCCTTGTGTTACGAAGCAGGAATTTGGCAGGCTTATTTTCAGGATAGAATATTGTACAGGAAGAACTTCTGGCAAATTTAACTCAATGAACCTGTTACGCTACAGTTTTGGTGGCAGAGTTTAAAATTTTCCTCAAACCTTGTAAAGTTGTGTATTTATACTCCTGCAAAACATATAACATAAGACAAGAAAACTTAAAAAAAAAACAGGCTTTTATATTGACATATGTTTCCACACTGAAATGGGTCACCAAGTAAGAGCAGAGAATTTTTTTACATCACCCTTGATAGTATAGTGTGGAACTCTTGATATGGTATTTATTTAACTATCATGTGTAATCCAGTGTATTGTCTAAGAGTAACTCTACTGATATATAATTATCAATTATCAGAGTACCACCGGAAGGAAATTAAAAAAAAAAAGGTAAAGGGATCCCATTACAAGCCTGATGTGGCCCAGAGGGTGGGTAGAGGTACAGCTCTACTCTTCCATGACCACGGCACTAGAAGGGGGTGAGTGGTCAGCAGCATGCCCCGGCCACACTTTACCCCCGGGAAAGGCCCAGTACCCATTTTACAGGAGGCTGGGTGGGCCCCATGGCTGGACTGGACGGGCAAAAAAAATCTCGTCCCCACTGGGATTCGATCCCGGGCCGTCCAGCCCATAGTCAGTCGCTATACCGCCTGAACTACCCGGCCCACAGAAGGAAATAAATGGTAATAAAATATTAGAATCAAGTAACTTTTGAAAACTGTACGATACCAGAATTTAACTGGAAATAATGAGGGAAACAGTGCAATGTCAGTCAAGATAAAAAGAACTGTCTATGTACCTTTTGAATACAAGATTATACCTGTACAAAATGAAAAGTACTCAATTGACACACGAGTACATTACTTAAGTGACTTGCACCTTTTCTCCCTGACCATACAACATTCAAGGCCCCATCACCTGTGGGGAAGGTCATGCCAGCTGTTTTATTTTACATAAACAACCTGCTGAAAGTAGCATTAAAAGAACCTGACATCACCATCAACATACATTGCTACAGTGGAAACCTCTGAGATCTTCATACTGGCTCAAAAGAGAGCATCACAGCAGGTTAACTGCTGGTGTAAACATGCCAGTTTATGAAACCCATCCCCAGGTGGCCTGCACTGTACAGAATATGCTGCACTGCATGCTCTGGATGGTAATGGACCACACCCCATACAACCTGGAACTTTAAATGTGTATTCAAGCACTACAAGGCTGCAGATGGAGGTTGGACAAACATGTCAAAGCTAAATTGGTGCAGTGGTTGCAGCAGTAGCACCAGCATGGAGTATCATGTGGAGATGATCCATTGGCTAGAACGTCAATCAGATTCCTGCCTCAAAGCCTATGGGAACTATTCTTATCATTCTCTATGCCTTCACTCAGAAGTACCCAAACATGTTTCATTTTAAAAAAAAAACCTAATATTAGTAAGTGGAAATCTGGAATCAATGGTTTTCTTGTGGGTGTACTTGCATTATAGTTGAGTAGTACAGAACTGTAACATTATTAATATTCCTGGTATGTAGGAATGATATCACAAAGGAAATGTGAATGATTAATCCAGAGTCTTATTTCTGTTGGCTAAAGAATGGTTTTGTTAGATTTTACATTGTTTAGCTACAAAGACATGTTCTATGGAATGGAAATAAATGTGGAAACAACCAAGGTGATGAAAATCTTGAGGCAGTAATTCCCAATACATATTATGATAGATCAAAAACAGCCAAAAAATGTGGAATATTACAACTATTTTTGTAGCATGATAACAAATGATGCAAGATGTATGCAGGAAATTAAATCTAAGATATTCATTTTAAAAAAACAGAATTCAACAAGAAAAAGCCTCTTCCCAGGAGCAAATTAAAGGAAAAAATTAGTAACATGCTACATTTGGAGTACAGCTTTGTGCTGAAACTTGGGTACTTTGGAAAGTAGATCAGAAATATCTGGAAAGTCATACAGAATGTGATGCTGGAGAAGGTTGTAGAAGATCAGTTGGACTGATCATGTGGGAAATGATTGAAGTGTTACAAAGAATAAATAAGGAGAAGACTATCCTACACACTACAAATTGCCTTCTAAAACACACTGTTGAAGGAAAGATAGAGGGTAGGATAGAAGTGATGGGAAGACAAGGAAGAAGATGTAGGCAGTTACTGAATGACCTTCAGAAAAACAGGGGATACTGGAAATTGGAAGAACAAGCACTAGCTTGCACTCTATGGAGAACTCGCATTGGAAGGGGCGATGGATTTCTCATAACACAGACAACAAAATGAATTCAAGATGTGCCAACTAAACATAATTACTGTAACCAACTTGTGACAACCAATAAATACCAAAGTGTTTAGAAATTATCGGTAATAGAAGCATTCAAATGAAATTACAATCTTGAATTCTCTTAGTTCCTGCTGTCACAGTCTTATGGAGTAAAGAGCAACATGTCAGTGTTCATCATGTACCTTCAGTAAGTTGTGTGCTAAACCCAAAATCACCAAGCTTTACCAGTCCTGGCCCAGCACAGAACACATTTTCAGCTTTGATATCTCGATGAATGAAATCATGATCATGCTGCAAATAATACAAAAGATATTACACTTCACCATTCAATTGTATTTAATCAACAGCATCCATGATCAGTTAACATCTATGAAGTCCGTCTCATCACCAGAGGCACAAATTTAAAGAAAACTACAAACCACTACCATTATCAGGATTATTGTTCTTGCCCTTGTCATCTTCTAGTCACCCATGGCACTTGCATTGTTCTGTGGTTCTTGTCATCATTTTCATAATCCTTATCCACATTTTTGTCACTGTTGATGTTGTGATTATTGTTATATTTATAATTACAGTAATGTTAGAAACAGTAATTCATGTGAATAATTTTGAGCGTTTATTAATATATCCATGACAGTTGCATCAAGTGAAAAATTAAACTGAGGTGCATTCCACAAAAAGTACAAATATTTTGAATTTTGAAAACCACAGATGTTCCACTATAAATATAGAATATATGAAGTAACTTATCAATGTAATTAAAGCATTAATATCCAGTACACACACTATATTAAAGCCATTCAGTTCCCCGTTATTTAAAACATACTGCCTGGCTTCAGTGTTAAATTCCATGTCAATACTCAGTAATAATTAATTATGTAATTAAAAATGAAAGCACCAGAAGTAGACAGGATAATAGATATGTCTCAGCTGGAAGAGTATATAGCAAATAAATACAACACTCTACAATCTGCAAGTTTAATTTCCTGGTTTATCTACCTTGCTTCACATGACAGAACTACTGCACTGACAAAATACTCAAAAGCTATACCAGCTCAGCCAGAGTGGATGACAGAGACATCAGGGTGTTGCTGGTATCCACCACATCCACATTTGATCTAATAGCCTCCTCTGTATGGGTTGTGGGGCTCCTTGTTATGGGTAAGGGGTGTAAGATGATAGAGCTATATAATTTTAAGCATCCTATCCTGTAAACTTCTTCATATTATTACACAGCATTGAGATAAACATTATTTTCCACTTGGCAATATTTCTCAGTAGTTGTCAACTAAATCACGTTGAATAACATTTTATTTCGACAACTCACCATGAACTGGACTGCAGAGATCACTTGAGCAAACAAGTACTTTGCCTCATTCTCAACAATCTTTCCTCCTGTTGTTATCTTGTTGAACAACTCACCACCACTTGCATATTCCATTACAAGATGTATCTTACTATATGTTTCCACCACCTCATACAACCTATGAAAGAAGAAGAAGGTTAGGATTCCATTCTTCTTGGATATGACACTGTCACTGAGTAAAGAGATCCTGACATTCTGAGGGAGCATGGGATCCTCAACTTCAAGGACTGCCATGTTCTTGGACATTCTTCCTGTTGAAGTTGGGGATGCTACATTGCCTCTTAATGTCACGATGCACCTACCAGTGATGCAGCATAATATCCCAGAAGGATTGAATGCTCAACTACACGCTGTGAAGACATCAGAACTCACTAAAGGAACTTTACTTATCTTCCTTCTGATAACACAGGACATGTCTTTATCAGGGTCTGTATTTAGAGGTGAAATGTATAATGTGAGTGGATAGTTCAAGAGATAGAATAAAAGTTACAGACCTGACTTTTAATGTGTGTATGTACATATGAAACTTCCTATTGTTAATAGCACAAAGGATAGCAATAACACAGAATCCAATATGCAACAACTATGTAAGCAATGTTTCATAATGTGCCGCACAAACCTTGCTGGTAACTACTCGTAATTTGGTTCATTCTAAATGCTGGATTCTTACTTATGTATATGTACTACATGAATTGATCTTCACCATTCCAAGCAAACAGGGATATGCAATAGTGCAGTCAGTTGAGGCACTGCACTACAAGCCTGAAAGCTGCAGGATCAATTCCCAGTGGGGTAATTGGGATTTTTCATTGACTTAATACTTTTGGTCACACTGCGGCCTTGGGGAGCACTCAACCTCCAAAAGAAATGAACACCAGGAGAATCTCCTGAGGAGTTAAGTCGGCCGGTGTGTAATGCTGACAACCCTGCCACCTTCATGTGTCAACTGTCTCGAAATTTTGGGAGCCTCAACCTCCTGGAGCCCTGAGGGCCTGTCCAGGCCTGTAATGGAATAGCTTTCTTTTAGCTTTTATTACAAGCAAATAAAAGGCAACACTTTGATTGCAGGTGCATATATTCACCTGATTATATTAGGATGGTGTATAGATTCCATTGTTGCTATCTCCCTGGCAAGCATCTTCCGTGTCTTTTGGTCTAGTTTAGCTTTGTCTAATATCTTGACAGCAACACGCTCTGAAAAAAGTGAACAGCTGGCATCATTACCATTTCAAAATATGTACATTGTATAAGTTACCATATAATGAATCTTCTGTCATAATTCTTGTGTTAAATTTTCATGTTGTACACACATGTGTGCTATGTGTTGGTAAATAACATCCTGCACATTTACATTGCATGAATTAATGAGCAACATGTGATAGCCACATTCAGTTTGAACACCGCCACTACACATATTCATTGTATCCCACACACCTGGTTGATTATGTGATTTATATGATGCATGTCACTGTGTACTCATATGCATTATGTGTATTTACAGCTGACAGATCTTAGATGTATGATTCTGATACAGAGTTGTAAAGATAATGGGAAGGAATGTTCTTCATTGTCAGTAAAAAAAAACCCTTGTTACATACAGTATCAAGATGGGAAGATGGTGTGATGGAAGATGCCAGGAAGTTGGGGGAGAGGCATTGGAGGAATGCTGCAAGGAATAGGGACAGCTGGCAGACACTTCTGAAGAAGGCCTTGGCTCAAAAGGGGCTTTTGTGCCAATGATGATGATGATGATGATGACATACAGTATCTGTAATTACTGTGTCATTGGATGCAACCAGTGGCAGAGCTAGGTTTTCCATGTGTGGGACATGTAGCCACAATGGCTGCCTCTAACAGAAATGATACACTTTAAAAAATCACTACTGTTTATTCTGTCTCCTTCTATTTGGCTCAGTAATTTAAATTTTGGGCACAGTCAGTCAAATACTTCAATTAAAATGTTTATTTTCCTCCCATTATACTCCACCCCTGAGATCAAAATAGAGCAGATCTAAATCTGATCTAAATGTCTCCATCTGTTATGTTCTTATGGCACACACACACACACACTAGACAGAATGGCTGATTATTTAACATCCTGTATTAACTGCACAGATTATTTGCTCACTGTCCAATATCTTGGAAAATGCTTATGAATGATGACCAGGTGTAGATATAGAAGGATGTGACCATGGTCTACTTGAAGGTACTATCCCAAAATTTTTATGGAGAGACAAAAAAAACATAAACATCCTGGCAGAACAGTGTCTTTGTTTCAGATACAAGAACTGAAATGTAAGAATGTATTTGAACACATTCATTGGCACTCCGCTCCCCATATAGTAGTCCAGCGATTTTCTGATTGACTGAAAAAAGGTTGTGCAGAACTTGAGGTTACTGTGAAACTGTACTGTTAGACACGGGAGCAGATTTACCATGAAGCTAATGAAGATTGAGCTTCAGGGCCCCACACTTGCACAGGCAAAGCAACATTTTCTAAACTGTCAATAATCCAAAACAAATTGCTATCAACCATACTTGAGGAGAGACTGAATTAGGTTGCTATTCTCTCTACAGAAAATGATATTACAAAATCATTGTCATGTAAAGAGGTGATCAAAGAGCATGCAGCCAAAAACTGTAGGAAAAAAGTGTTACAGAGGTGTCTTGGGCAGTTAATTAATAAAAATATTATGTTATTTTTCTGGATTTTGTGATGTTTGTGGTATTTGTCGGCTTTTTAAAATTTGTAATTTGTTGTGATTTCCTTGCTTGTTCCAAATAAATATATATTCATTTTGGTACCTAATTTTTTATATATAATTTTGTAGTCTTTTACTTAAAGGGGGCCCCAAAAATTGTACAGAACTTCAGGCCCCATAAAACCAAGATTCACCCCTGGTTAAACAGTAAAAATATAGTTAATGAACAATTGTGGAGAAAAAAACTTTTGAACCATTAAGGTAAAACATATTCTATTTTGGTCTTACCCTTGGTGAGTTGATGTATTGCCATTTTCACCTGTGAAAAGTTTCCGCTCCCCAGTTCTCCACGAAAGCGATAAAAGCCAACTCGCTTGCCAAGGTTTACTTCTGTCAGCCATCGTTGGTCATGGTGCAGTGAGTGAAGTAGTTGTTGGTATGGAGTTCCCACATTACTGCTACCTGAAGAACACAATAGTTGCTCAGTTCTTATGCATTTATACCTTTGATAAACAAGGCTAAAACTAACTGAAACACAGATAATTAGGATCACTGTCTTATTATGAAAAGATGATGTCTGGTGTCAATATTATTTGTGATAACGACTGAATGATGCCGATGCCAGTGGCCCGCCGTTAAGACGTGGGTCTGCGGCCTCTCGCTCGCTGGGATTGCGGTTTCAAATCCCGCCGAGGCATGGATATCTGCCTCTTGTGTTTGTTGTGTGGTGTCAAGTTGAGGTCTCTGAGTCGGGCTGATCACTCGTCCAGAGGAGTCCTAGGCACACAAGTGTTATCGAGCCATGATAAAAAATAGTTGAATGATTGAAGTTAACACAGTGTGCATCAAGCTGGTTACCGGGAAGCAAAGAAATGACAGGTCTGGCTTTAACTCAGTACAATTTTGATTAACATGTTTCTTGTAGAAGTCGGTATCCTGGATGCAAGCCGACTCAGTGACGGCAAGCCTTTCCTTCATTGGGCCGCCATAACTGCCTTTGTCCATTCTTCCTCTACACAGTGACAGCTGGCCTTTCCTTAACTGGGCCGCCAATTCTGCCTTTGTCCATTCTTCCCCTACTCAGTGACGACTGGCCTTTCCTTAACCTTTAGACGCCTAATGTCAACTATAGTGGACGTACCGCACCGCTAACCTCTAAAGTTGCATTTTATATATTTATTCAAAAAATATATGTACTGAATATTTTAAACATGGTATATACTCTCCGTTTTTTTTCTCTTCAAAATGCAGTTTGTTTCATAATTCTAACATATTTTGTTCCTGTATTATTCACATTTTATACACAGGGTGTTCTAAAATTAAAAAAATAATTCCGGCGCCAAAAGGTTAATTCGGCCACCATAACTACCTCTGTCCAGTTTTCCCCTACTCAGTGACGTCTGGACTTTCCTTCATTGGACCGCCATAACTGTCTTTGTCCAGTCTTCCCTTAGTCACCATAATGTTCAAAATAACCTTAACATCTTACAGGATTTCGCTGAGTTGAAATGAACTCATTACCTTCCACAAAATACAAACTGAAATACGACGGATCCACCTTGTTATTCTTTATTGCACGAAGATGTTTAAGTGGCATGCACACTTCCCAGCGCCCGCTGCGTGTCATGAAAGTGCAAATGGTTCCTCAGGGTGATGCAAGATGACAGAGATTTTCACTGACAAAATGGGCATACACGTATATCAGTCTCGTAATGAACTGTTAGGGACGTTCGCTTTGTCACGAAAAGGGCCTACTACCTTCATCATGTCCATCCATCCACTGTGTGTCCCCCCCCCCATATATCGGCGTGGATCCCACTGGACGGATTGCCGTGAAATTTGATATTGGGGACTTCTAAGAAAATTCGTCGACACATTCAAAATTTTGTGAAAATCTGGCAAAAACATCAAACACGTTACATGAAGACCTTAGTATGTTTTATTCTTGCCGGGGACGTTAAATCGCCCAAAAGTGCTTCCTTCGAGTGCAATGGCATTTAGGATAGCCGAAGGAATGTAAACATTACGCGAACGCGCCACAACGTCACGTTATACGTACAATGCCTATTTTTCTTCACTGTATTTTCACTCACCTTGCGGTTCTGACGTGGACGATTCATTCGGTAGGGTGTGAACCCTAGCAGCTGGCATGACCTTGCTTGAACTCCGTTTGCTCTAGATATCCTCGGTACTGCAGTACGGTCAAGTGTTGCTATAAAACGGCCTTGAACACCAAAGTCTCCGACGAAATATCAATGGGGAAACCGACATTACGCCGAAGAACACGTTTGCTTCAACACATCCTGAAAAGAGAATCGGACAATGTTTGTGCAAAGTTTGCTACTTACAGGGGTGCTGATAAATCCTTAGCCCGACCAGGAAGGAAACAAGCTAATGTTTCTGTCAGAATGGCGTGAATTTCCTACGGTGCCTTGCCTTGCAGAAAAAAAACTTGATGAGAGCTCGCGTCTCGGTGTTGTTGAAATCGCGCGCGTCCCTGACATGCTTCCGAGCTTCTTTCCCTCCTGGTCGGGCTAAGGACTTACAGAAACCTGGTACATGTGACAAGTTATGGGCCAGCGAGCTTTCTGTAAAAAGGAAGAAGGAATAGCCACATGGTTGAACTGTTCTGGGAAGTGGCACTGCGTCAATGGGTAACTGATGCCTGGCCTTTAGAGATAATATAATGGTCTCATCTGCAAAGGTCGAAATGTCTTCTTAGATCACTAGTTTGCCTCGAAATTTGAAAGGTAAAGAACATAAAAATGTTACTGTCCCCACACCATGAGGACATGGGGTGGGGACAGAGGCACAACTGCACTTATCCTTAACGTCGGCACTGGGGGGGGGGGGGCGAGTGATAAACTGCACGCCCCTCCCCTGCCGATTTACCGGCTGGAAAAAAACTGCAGTAGCCATTGAACAGTGTCTCTAAACGTCGGTCACCAATTACCTCGTCATGCAGCGCCGTATATCAGAAGAAGGGAGACTTCAGCTACACCGTTACAAAAGTCTAAAAACTTTCAAACTCACACAGCTAGTTGTTTTCACGACATCACCTGATCGAAAGTAACACAAATGCTTGCAGTGCAGCATAACATCCACACAGGACGTCCTGTACTGTGCATTTACACACACACACACACACACACACACACATATATATATAATAAATGAGAAAATAAGTTATTATATATATATATAATAACTTATTTTCTCATTTATTCTTGTGGCCCAGGATGGAGTAGTTGGTATAGCAACTCGCTGTGGGCTGAACCGTCCGGGGATCGAATCCCGGTGGAGGAGAGATTTTTCCGCTCTCGTCCAGATCGTCTCTGGGGTTCCACCCAGCCTCCTGTACATTGGGTACTGGGTCTCTTCACCCCACTAAAGAGACCGGCGCGTGGCGTTGACTACCCACCTCTAGTAGAGTAGACCTATACCTCTACTCCTCCTATGGGCCTTCATGACCTGCTCAAGGACAAACTGTATCAATGCTTGGCTTATCTTACGATGCTGTCAGCATTTCGACAATGCATAGCGATGAGTGTCAGTAGGGCTTGTGGATGATAAATTAAACAGGATGGGACTGAAGGGACCGTTGTCCATTACAGCCACTCTTGGGTACCCTTCCATTTGCTAGAAGGCGCTAAGGAAAAACAAAGCCGAAAGACCTCACTACAGTGTCTCGGCCGAGAATCGAACAGGGCACCTTTAGAACGCAAATACAACGCCTTACAGCTGAATAAGTTATTCGGGTTTACTGTGCTGAAACTTACTAATGAAGCTGCAGTTCCTTTTCGTCCGCAGAGATATACTGCATAGCACTGTAACTGCAAACAACGGTACATTCTTAGGTAGTTTAGAATATTGCATATCTTATGTCTTACTTGAATTCCGAGGTTAAGGTTGAAGGGAAATGTACCTCCGACTTTACCTGTACTGATTATGTGTTCTAAGTTTCAGCACGTTTTTGTCTCAAGTCCTCCAGCCGTGACAAAACCCAACTGCGGACTGGATTCGCCTTCTTGCTGCTAACATTTCAGCTACCGGTTCACATTTTCAGTTGCTATTTGTCACTTTCTTTATTACGGGAATTTACGGAATGGAAAGCTTTTTCTTAATTTCTTCGATGTACCTGCCTGCGCATGCGCGTTTCGCTGTAGTAGGGTCAGGAGAAGATAACAGAGACTTTTGGGATGAGATATATGATACGAAACAGAAATACTGATCATAATATCAAGAATGATCGTACTGTACAGAAAGACTGACTATAACATGAAGAAAGACAGATCACAATGTGAAGAAACGCCATATTGTGCAGTATGATTTGGTCATAATATGAAGAAAGATCATAATGTGCACAGAGACTGACCATGCTGTGCAGAAGAATCCGTTATAGGAACACAGACCTCTGATTCTATGGAAATCTGCATTACAGTTTCTCGACTACGGTGGGCAGGATATAACAGTTTGTTGTGTAAACACAGTGCCAGATGCCCACGTGGATCGCGCCAACAACAAAATGTTCCATTGTATTACAAACGTTTCTGGAATCCATGGCACAGAGCAAGGCGTTTTAGATGCTGCAGTACTTCGCAGAAACAAAAACCGCTTAGATGTTTTATGTTTCCGGCACGTTTCACGTCAAATATAACAGCAAATCGTGCTTTGATTTCACAGCCTCCTAAGCTTCCCACGAACACGTAGAATCAATCAATTTCCATGTGCCTTTTCGTATTCTGAATTCAACATTATTCTCGGTCGAACAGCATTCACTACGATGTAAACTTAAACTTTCTTTTCTTGTGGCACAATGACCCTACACGAGGTCGCCTAATTCCTGAGATTTCGAGACCACACACAGATACACCACACTCGGTAGGACTCCTCTAGACGAGTGATCGGCCCGTCGCAGAGACCTGACAACACAACACTCACAAGAGACAGGCATCCATGTCCACGGCGGAATCCGAACCCACAATCCCAGCAAGCCAGCAGCCTCAGACCCACGCCATTGGGATCAGTGTAACCTTAAATTAATACTTGAATTGTTTAGGTTCAACACAGACTATCCTGGCTGAGCGTTTTCGTAACTTTCCTCAGTCCCTCAAGGCAAAATCGGATAATACCTAAAATCAGGCTATGGCCATTTCCTTCCATATCGTTTTCAGATCAGTCAACGCTACATCAGCATCGAAAACATCGTTAAGTAAATAAAAAAATAGAATACTTAAAGGGGCAAGAACGGCCTGCAGTTAATTTTTTAAAATTTAGTAGTATTAAAAGTGACTTTCAGAAGTACAGTTGCAGTTTTGCAGAACTGGACGGGACCTGCCGAACACATCAAAGTTTATAGGCCTACACCCCACAAAGAACTTTCTATATCCCCACATTTCTTATTTTCTCTACAATGGATAAATTTATCAGAGAACGGTGAAAAACAAAGAAACATTTAAATATTCACATAAAATCCATAAATCTATAAATGGGAAGAGGTAAAAAGTTAAAGTTCACCCTATACCCTGACACGAAGGCAAACAGGGAAATTAGAATTATGGCTCTACTCTTTCTTTAACATCGGGGATGGATATAGGTGGTTGGCTAACGCCTCGTTCTGGCCCCTTTACCCCTGGGAATCACTCGGCACCCACTACATAGGCAGTGCACTGCATGGGGCCCAGGGCCGGTCTGGACGGGTGCGGAAGATATTGTTTCCAACGGCTTTCGAACCCCGGACCATCTAACCCGCAGTAAATCGCTACACCGACTACGCTGTCCCCGCCCACACGTAAACGGGAATCAAGTTAGAAAGTGCGTTTTAAAAGCACCCAGGTGTAGATGGGGTAACATTAAGATGCTTTTTAAAGAAATTGGGTGGGGGACGTGGACTTGATTGATCTGACGCAGAGTAGGGACAAATGGCGGGCTTTTGTAAACACCGTAATGAACCTTCGGGTTTTGTAAAATGCTGGGCATCTCTTAAAGAACGATTAACTCCCAAATTGGGACCCTGCTCCATAGTGAGTTGAATTTTAAACCGAGCTTCATGGACTTGCAAACCAGTCAAAAGCGTAGTTAAATATTAAGATTTCCAAGACTATAACTGTTTAATTTCACGACAGTTTGAATGCATCCAGCGGAACTGATGTCTTATAATAACCGAGGCGTAAAAAATACTGTCACTAGCTCGTCTGAAGTGAATTGATTTTGTGAGCGGACTAGCAGAAATTATCAGCAGTTCTTTCTATTAACGAACTTTGTAAAATTTACCTATCTTCTTCAAAGAGGCACTAAAATTTGATGTTTATTGGACCATGCATCATTGTGATAAATGAAGAATAGAAACCAACTACGAGGTGTGGCAATAAAGAAACCGGATTGCTTTTATTACTCATTTCCGGCCAAGTCGATGACGAAGAGGAGGGTAGGGTATTGACCTGTGGACTTCCCTCTACCGTCACACAAAGGTTCATTCACGCGCATCGGTTAGTCTGGCCGTGACCATTGTTAGAAGCGGATCGTGTGTCTGAGCTCCGTCGGAATAATGCTGAGTGCTAATCTAGAAC
>Ga0123352_10008074_pt1 | contig 16348 bp, 12 predicted proteins | sample TergutLab28metaG_FD_89700 | JGI IMG/M metagenome (GOLD analysis project Ga0123352, IMG submission 89700) | Labiotermes labralis P1 segment gut microbial communities from Petit-Saut dam, French Guiana - Lab288 P1 | ecosystem: Host-associated > Arthropoda: Insects > Digestive system > Gut ... | reverse complement strand
TGTGTGTGTGTGTGACAACACCTCTAATAATCGACAACTTCAAGAATGAAACACACAGTGTTCGTCTATACTAAGTGCTAAATGCTGGTTTCTTCAGAAGTACGGCCTTGAAATTTGCAGCCTTTTCGGAGGAGGAAGCAAAACCTTTAGACCTTCATAAGCAGTAAACAATATTTTCCATTTACAAATATGTCTGGCCTGAAACTCAGTGTTGTGACGGACATTGAATTCTTTTGTGGGCCACAGAACCTTCTGTTGTATTCAGTCTCTTTAGAACTGTGCATACATCGGCTAGGTTATGATGCTTTTCCGATGTTAGTTGTAGTGTCACATTCAGTGCACATAGAATAGAACCGGAGACCTTGGTCAATATATCACCTTAATGCGAGTCACAAATCAAATCACAAACCCCACCCCAAACTTAAACTTGTTTTAATAAGCAAGGAAAATCAACTGTCAGCTCAAGATTCTACATCGTCTTTTGGGAATATTGTTGGCAGTTCTACGCTTGCAAAATTTGCTTTGCCCAGTCCACGGTATGATTTGGCAAATGTAATTTCATCATAAGTGGTGGTACAGTGGACACATAAAATAGTATTTATATTGATTTAGTATTTCCCATCAAACGAGCTTGACATTTTGGCTAATATAGAACTGAAATTTTTTCTCTTACGGATTGTAAAGATTTTTAAACTCGACACAAGTTCGAGGTCAGCAGTAAAATCCACGCCCGGATACTTTTTTACCTCAGGGAAAAAAGCGTCCGATACCCAATAAATGGACCCTCGAGCCAGTCAGGAAATTGTGGAAAAGAGAAATGTCTCTGACACAACTTTATTCTCTGTTAGAATACATGCTTATCCCAGAAGATGCGTCTCGCTAAATTCCGTACCAACGTTTCACGTCCTGTAGAGGAAAGTGTTCATATCTTCATTTCATTTCACATACTTTCGTCTGCCTCTCTTTTCATCTTCCTTTACCAAGTCTTAGCAAAACTTATCTCTAACTTCGTATAAAACCATTTCGGTTTCTCACACTCCTCTCGTTTCTTTTTCATTCCCACTACTCAGGAAACGTTCCTCCTCTTGCAGGAGCCGCCAGATCTTTAATTAAAGCAACTGTCTTAGTTAGCCTCCCCCTTGTGCCGATACCCCTTCTTCTTATACTGAACGCAATTCGTGCTTCGAATCGGGAATTACGTTGCATTTGTCTTTCACATCTCCGGTGGGGTTCCATCTCAGCCTAGCTTCTCTCAAAATATTAAGGCTCCCAACTCTCTTTTAGTTTCACCTCTCACTGCAAACCTTTTCGTACAGTTTCTTCCTGTAAAGAAATACAGGGAGATCCGACAAAATTAAACCTCACGGGAATTCATACAGCAAAAAATTTGACGACTAGGAGACTGATATTTTGTTGACATTTGAGGTTAGGGTTTTATTCAAAATACGATTTTTGATGTAACTTAGGCAGCGTGGTAGACGGAAACCTGGTCTCGAAGGAAAATGGTGCCACCTCCTGCAGGCTGAAAAAAATACACGAAATACCATCTCAGAAACCGTCAATGAGATGGTATTCACACAAAAATTTCCTCTACTACTATCACTTTCTCACAGTTACAGAAAATATACGTAAAATTTATACAACCCACAAAATCTGTGAAACTTACATACATTTATCATAAGGCTGTTCTTCATGCAAAACCATTGTCATCAGCGGTTATTTAATGTTGAGTTTATTTACTTGAGAGGTAACGTATTGTATGAGTACTTGTTAGATGTTTCTCCCAAGATGCACAGCGCCTATTCACGCCGATGAAATTGCTGTGCACCGACCTGCTTACATGGTACAATCACATGACTGCCAGATACACATTTTCCATTCAGTAATATAATGTGTAAATAGATAATATTTAACCTTAAAATTTCATTTACTCATTTATTTGTAGTAAGGAAATCGCAAGAGAATATCAACGCATATATTCAAACGCATTTTGCAGTTCTCGACCACGAGCAGCAGACGAGTGGTTACTGCGTTATGCAATTGGTTACTGAGACGCAGAACGAATTAAAATGTGTGTGTCTGAGCATGTGCTAACTACGGTAATCAGGCGAAAGGTGAATGGGTTCGTTGAGATCTTTGGATTATGTCTGTAACTATTAACATTAAAGACACCAAATGCTTCGGAGGTGAACACTTGAGGTCGAGTCAGAATCCAAACCTTAAACATTATGAAGTTTACTATGTAAATTTAAATCTACTCATATATTGAAGTCTGTAATACACTAATGTTATTAGAAAATTATTTGCTTCTGGGATAAAAAGATTCTGAAGGGAAATGTGGCATATCAGTACATATCTACCGAGATACAAAGCATCAGGTCTGAGAAGAACCACACTCCATTGACTCCGCCGCAAGAACTACAAACTTCACATATTATAGTTCAATAGACAAACATAACCTTTCTACTTTCAGGACTTGAGCATTCCTTTAGGCTTTGCGGAATTGAAAGGTGAGTACTGGGATATTAATCGGAAGCATGATTTAGCAGCCACAAGAAGAGTGGAACGCGAGGAAAAGCTGATTAAGTCTGTCAAAAAATGTGTTAATTTATTGAAGATGTGTTATGGATTGTGAGGTCGTGTAGCTTGGTAGCAGTCTACACTGCTACCAAGGAATAAACGAATAAGGAATAAACGACCAGGCCGCACATCCGAGAAGGTAGCATTCTTCACCGTCAAGACTAACATTACACCAATGTCAGAAGTACGCTTACATTTACTACTCCGGAGGAGAACAGAAGCTGTAAAAAATCGAAAGGATATTCTGCGATTTATCAGGCGTAGGCTAATTGATTTGCATAGGGACCTTATGAAATAAGCAACCGCATTACAGGCCTGGACGAGTCCTTGGAATTCCTCGAGTTTGAAGCCCACAGGCTTTCTAGACACTCGGCAAATGAAGGTGGTAAGGTTGTCAGTCCTAGGCACCGAGCGACTTCAACCTCTGTAAACACCTCTGGTACTCATTCCTGTTAGAGACTAAGTAAACCCCAGGACACAGTACGGCCAGAAGGATAAGCCAAAAAAAAAATCCCAATGACCTCATCGGGATTCGAACGTGAAAGTTATGTGTTTAAATAAAATTTAACAGAATGTAGAACATTACAGGATAAGGAGCCTTATAATGATAAATTATATAATAAATATTAAATAATACGATTTATTATTATATTTTATTTGGCGCAACAGCCCCCAGTGGGCCAGGGCCTCCTCATCCACGAGATTTCTAGATCACACATAACGACGCACCACAGTCGGTAGGACTCCTCTGGACGAGTGATCAGCTCGTCGCAGAGACCTCTACCTGACAACACACAACAATCACAACAGGCAGACATCCATGCCGCCGGGGGAATTCGAACCCACAATCTCAGCAGACGAGCGGCCGCAGACCTATGCTTTGGACCGCGCGGCCACTGGGACCGGCATTATTATTATTATTATTATTATTAGGCTGACAAAATTGTAGGTGAAATAGGGAGGTCACGTAGCATGAACTGCGTAGACGAAAAATCAACGGAGCAATTTAGCCAAGAAACATTAGGAAAAGAGCCACTAGAGAGATACAAGGATGGGCAGAAAGATATTTGTAAAGCGGATCCTAAAACAATACACACAGAAGTTGTGGCCTGAATTGCACTGACTCCAGCAGAATAGTGTGCAGGGTCCTCGTGTGACCAATAAAGAGTATACCATACGAGTTCAACAACTTTCTGACGAATTGAGCAACTATCAAGTTCCGAAAGTAGACCTTATTCCATTAAGTCATTTAATAGCAAGATGTTAGCGATTATACGCCACTTTCTTAGCACCAAGTTCAGTATCAATCCCTGGGCAGTCAACTGGTTTTTGTGGTAAAGAAAGTGGCACTGGGTACGTGTTCTGTCCTAACCTCTGATCTCCTTCTGTCAATCATCATTGCAGAAATGCGTCATATTATTCTAAAGCACCCTTTAGGCGCGGGACACAAAACAGCGACCAGAAATTTATCGAAAGTATAACATCAGATTTAATCTCATGCCTGACCCAGCACTTAGCAGTTCACGGGGTAATGAAGCTAGTTTTAATGATAGGGAGAGTTTAAACACAATCGTCGCAGCATGTGGCCTAAAAGATGAGGTCTTAAAAGTTCTTCAAAGAAATCATTATTATACGCTTATAAAATCACTGCAGAAAGATACAAGTGGACGTAAACGCCAGCTACATGTTAATAAAGTTTTGTAAGTAAGTTGCGGTTGTTTGGAAAAAAAAAATCCAAATTTCGTAAATAAATGTGACTAAAATGGGGTTTACATACATCAAAATGAGGGGCTAGGGCATCTCACTGCCCACACAGGTTTGTGGGCAGTCATAAGAGTAACTTGGCTAATAATATTGGGAGGGGGTGGGAAACTGACTATTGGATATTTTGAAGGAGGCAAATTAGGGGGAAAGATTGGTCTCAATCAGTTCTTAACGTACGTAAACCTCTTTCTCCCACTCTCACCCCAGCTTTTTTATTTACCCCTCTTTAAACTAGAATAAAAAAACTATTATTAGGGAGAAAAAATATAGGAGAGGTAATCGCCCTCTTTCTCCCACAAGTTATGCCGATGTGGGCAGCATCACCAAATTTCAGTACCATGCACGCCTTAAGACGACGGATGACTTACACTGCAGAGGGAAGAACATTCTTGAACAGCTGATCTTTACTAAGCCGACATAAATATTCCCTGAATTTGTGTGACTAAAATTTATTTTCCTCTAGATGAAGAAGTTATTCGACAGAATATCGCAACCCGGACCAGGTCCTGGAATCAGGATATCAGAAAAAATCTTTAAAATTTGTTAGTATTCTTAATGCGTAATAAACAAAGAGACTTATGTTTGATTTGAAGTAAAGCTGAACAATGCTGGTTGTCGAATAGAAACGAACACCATAAAATATTTTCATATGTTATGCGTTCCAAGTGGGGTCTCAAAATCCTGAGCTCAGAGGACCAACATTATATTAGAGCTGTCTAGCCTGGGAAGCAAGGAGCCGGCACTGCAGGCAGTTGGAATAACTGGTAGCCATTGGGTTTCTTCGCATTGGAAATTTTTCCTTTTCTCGGATGTAGCATGGTTTATGTTAAACGGGAATGTGAACATCCATAAAACAGACTTTTTATTTCCGAAAATCCCCTTACAGTGTAAGAAGTCCCTTTAAGTGATCTTAAATTTTGAGTTTGTTGTGCAGCAAATGTGGACAAAATCACCGGACATGCATTTAATACTAATAAGTGCTGTTAATTTTCATATCGTTCTTTGGAAAATTAATGGCTTGAAAATGACATATGGTTACTTCATGCAGCAAAGTTCCACTTTCCACACACCGTATATTTCAATGAATGGCCTAAAAGAGTTATTCTCCAGATTTGATTCCGTGCGGTCATTGTTTGTAGGAGACACACTATGAAAGACTTTATGTGAAAAATCGACATTCTTAGCAACAAATGAAAGAAAAGTTAGATAAACTTCTAATTTTTAAGAAAAAACTCCATTGTGTGTTAAACGTTGTTTTAGATGTTGCGAGGACTGCTTAGAAAATGGAAGTCAGATCTTCGAAACTCTTTTATGAGACATTGTAAGATGGACTACAGGGAAAACCCCAATCCTAAACTGCCGGCGGATCCAGGCTTTCTGCGAAATAGAGCAACAGCGACAGGTTATTTGTTCTGGGACACGATAAATGGTACACTTGAATTACCTCGCAAAACTGCGGAAATTTTGCGAGCACGCACTTCCGCTACAAAGGCGTTTTTGCCAAACCGGAGAAACATTTCTGGAAATAGCATTTTGCCTACAGTACACTGTAAAGAAGGAAAGTTCTCGTAATTATTCGCCAATTTGAATTAACACGTCGACAAAAAAGTGGCTAGTGAAGTAAAAATTTAGTGTTATTTTCTGTAACGGAAGAGTTAAGTTAGTCTTAATGGTTTCTTTCCAGTTCACACTTATTTAGCTGTGATAATTGTATTATAGATATGTTGTACGAAAAGCGGAAAGACGTTTTCAAAACTCACAATTTTCAATATTTTGCCTGAGTTTGAATAATTGTAAGGGATCGTCACCAAGCTAGAATATCGTTCACAATTTCAAAATCTAGAGGAATTCAAAGGACGAACGCCACAAAGTTTTGCGCCATGCGTAAATTTCCAAACTTGTGTTTAATTTTACAGCGTTTTAAAGTCTGTAATTTTTTTTAATTAGAGCCTTTAGACACCTCACAATTTCGTAATTTACAGTGCTTCAAAAGAGTTTTGTACCGCCATCTTCAGGGTATAAATTACTTCACAGTGTTAGTAAAAACACAATTGCATGTAGGTAGACACAATAATGTCCGACATGTTACAAAGTCGCAATTGTAAGCCTTGCAAAATCTCATGCAATATTTTAATTTATTCGCCAACTTGTATTTACACAGTTAAGTTCGCTCAGTTCAACTACAATTGTTATTATTGTTAAATTCTACAAAGTTTTTGGTGGCAGTATTTAAAGTGCACGTAATTTTACTTACGTACAATACTTCTATTTTCATTTATTACCTTTTATTTCATTTCCTTAAATTGGGAAAATTTAAATGATTTTAAAGTTATTTAGTCCAAAATATGATTAACTTAGCTCAATAAATGAATCAGTGACAGGTTTCTTTGAAGGCGACAATGATCTTTCGGAATGCATATTACGCAAACAATATTTGACTAGTGCAATAACTGTTAGTTTATCAAGAGGGCCCTACTTAATTTAGTTACTCCATTTGTGAATATTTTCAATGTTTTTTAAAACTTTCATTTAACTCTTGAATAAAATCAATATTTTAATTTATTTACGAATTTGTATGTATTTATTTATGGTTAAAATAAGAATAGTTCAGGCTACGGATAAGCAGTAAAATACAGAACGATCAGGAAACAGACGGCTTCATAGGAAGTGAAAAGAAGAGATCGTGGTTTAATTTGAGATACTATCACGGAGGGACTGAGGAAAACTATGACATCATCGACAAGGGTTCCCAATCTTCACGACCGTCATTAAGGGCTTTATTACTCAGATTCGAAGAAGGAATGATGATGTTCATTGCAGTTACAGTTTCAATGTCATGATGTGGGTTCGTCCAAAAAAATCACAACGGAATATGAGAAATATATTTTTGCTGATCATATACGGTTGGTTTGATGATTTAAAGATTTCAGAGGGACGAAGCCATTGGCTATTCTCGTGCCGTATTCCTAGTGCTTCATATCCTGTCGTCCGAGATGAATCCTCTGCCCCTAACACCACATTAATCAACATTCAAGATGTCTACACAAAACTCTATAAGAACCTTCACCATATATATTATATTTTTCCAGAGAAAAAGATGAAATGAAGAAGGAAAACTCACTAAAAACCTCTACACACATACAAAAAGAGAGTAATATGATGGAGAAAAGAGAAAAGAAGAAAAGAAAAAGTTAATGAAAAGAAAGACGCAAAGGGAAGCGGGCGGGGTTTGCTCTGGAAGGTCGTGTTTTGGTTTTCATTCCCCGCGCCAGAAACTCATCTAGGAAACCGAGAGCCTACATGGATGTGCCAGGAAAATGAAATTGTTTGATATATATATATATATATATATATATATATATATACACACACACACACACACACACACATACGAACACACACAGAGACAGAAAACGTGCCTTGACACAGGCGTTCAGCCATAATATATAATGAGATCGAGTGGCTTCCTTGTATTCCCACAGGAGGAATCAGTCTTGTGTGACTCCATTTCCTTAGAACACCAAACAAGGTCTCCAGCCTATGAAATTAAATCAGTCAAGTGACTCCACGAGCGGATTGCTTACAATTTGCAGCTGCATGAAGCAATAACTTGGGGTGATATAACGTAATGACCACTACATTAATATTTCGAATGTGCAGGATCGCGGAAAATCAGACATAGCGCTTTTAAATGCACGTGTTTGTATTTCTTTTTAAGGAGTTATCACGACGCCGTCTGAAAATCAGAATATGCGGCGATGAAGGATTAGTTAATAATGCATAATGCATTGGAAAGAATGGTACAGGAAACGATAATAACATGGCTTCATGTACTATCGACAGTTTCTATAAGGGATGAAAAACCAGGCACAAAACCAATACTGACGGTACTCAGCGTCACACTCAAACTTGGAACCAGGAAAAGTCAGAATCATTACAGTCTCATCCTCTCATCCAAATTAATAGTTGAGTTTATAATGCGTATGTGAAATATGCACACATTTCAAGGTCACAAATCTTCTGTTATGTATTTATAGTTATTCAAAGCAAGTATATAATCTCAAAATAAAATGGGACTTTATAAGAATGGTACGTTGACCATCGTCCGTGGCATCAGCAATATGCATGACATTACAAAACTGGCTATATTCCAAACTTCGAGTGGCGGGTTGTAATTATGCTGGCATCTGTTGTTATTTTACATTTTGTCTTATGAAATTAAAAAACTCATAAATCAGTCAGTTATAATGACAACCAGTCGCTTTAAAACAGGAGTAGTCAAAAAGCAACACAGTATTGGTAGCCTACTGAATCAAGCACTGGCTCAATCGAAGATTCACAGAATGCAACTCAGTGTACAACTTGAACGACATCACTTTCCCTAAGGTCTGTTCTTTGATTTCAGTCAGATACCTAACGTGGGAGCTTCGTCAACACATTAGCAGCCGTCCTCGTGATTTAAGCCTGCTTTGGCTTAGCAACTTCCATGACGGCAATGCCTGGAGATGTGATTGGCTCCGTTTTGTTCTGTTTATTGTGACACCCCTGGAGGCACCATCTTACGTAACGGGGGTTATCGACCAAGCACCAGCACAATTATATTCTTCGAGTCAGTAATTTAACTTTTTGCTTTTTTTATTCTGGCTGTGTGTTTGTTACCATTTGTTTTCCAGTCCCTATGTTAGTGTCATTTGGTTGCAGGCATGTAATAAGATCATTATCCTTTATTCCTCCTCTCCACAGAAGATCGCCTCTTCTTTTTCGTGACGCAGCCTCCGTCTTTGTTCTAACGTAATAAACAAAATGTTGATTGGGACTTTTGGAAGTCCTTTGGCATGGTCATGGCCAACAGCGTATTATGTTCGCAGAAAATATTGAACTTCATGGGGATTATGTGATTATGCATAAACAGGAGCAGAAGATGGAATACGTAGGAGCCATGCTGGCGCTCTTTACTACGTTCACCTGCGCCGAAAAAGATTCCTTTAAACAACAGCGAAACTTATTTCAGCTTTTTATTTTATCGTGTTAATAATAGCATATTATTCGTAACAGTCTTCCCAGAACTTTTAAAACTACTTATGTTGCGTATGTTCGAAAAAAATACGTTTCCTAGAAACTACTGTTCGATTTTCAATTGTGTTTATGCTTGAATATGACAATCGCTCTTTCGGACAATATTAAATGTTATATCGCAATAAAAACAAGAAACCAAACACATATCCCTCGTTATCACATACATATGGGAATTTGTAACCTGCACTAAAGAAACGTCACTGAGAAGACAGTGTTGTAGATATTTCAGTTAGGATGTTAAGATCTGCTCTTTGGTAAATCATTCAAATTTGTGTTTCCCTCAAAACTGCTGTCAGAAACTGAAAACTTACACTGCCGTGAAACATATTTGAAAGCAGCAATGTCACGAAATGTTGACTACAAAAAATTACATAATGGGGAATATTTTAATGTGCACTGTTAATATCACAGTAGTTAAATTATTAAATTGAGATGTACCATATAGGTGAAGCACACAGTGAACATGGAGGAAGTGAGAATGGGGCAAAGGGTTCAGTTTGATAAGCTCACAGCAAGAGACCACTTGAAACAATAGAAGCACAATGTCAGAATAGATGTCAACAATGGACCACGACTTTGTGCACTTGACAAGTGTATGAAGACTACGGTCTTCAGCGTGTGACGCCGTGTACTGTGTGATACATGGTTACCAACGTATTGGAAAAGCCTTTTGTCTTTTCCTTAAGGGGAAGTTGGTACCTGTCTATCAAGTTACACGGCGTTGCATTCCAGATGACCTCAATTTTTATACCAAGCAGTGAGACCCGCCGGCTTACATGAATAAGACTTCTTCATGTGGTGTTGGTCGGGGAACAGAGCGACGATTTTCTTAAAGAATAGAATGCATGCAACATTGAGTTAGAAAAGTTAACTTATTTTCTAAGCATTTTATCCCGGCAGTCTCCGTCAAAATGAAATATGTAACAACATCTACTTTTTTGTGACTGACAGACATTGATAGCATTACAGCATTACAGCGTGACGGACTGTTGCATCTAATGGGTCTAGCTGTTAACCCAACAATATGAAGACATGTTTTCGAAAATAGGCATTCAGTACAGTCACGTAATTTTGACCACTGGTGAAAACAGATTCTTATTACATTATGAACAACAATTACGGTGAAATATATTACCATATATTGAATCCTCTTGCTATAGGGATATTTCGGCCAGGAATACACTGACATTCATTATACAATATGTGAAAGACACACCCAAGTAGTGAGCTGATATTTTGGAATAAGTAAGATTAACCGCAAGAAAAGTCAGTCATACAATGGAAAAGGAAATGATGGTATGTAGAGAATTAACAACACAGTGAATATACGCATAACGTAAGATTCAGGCGCGTTCGTGCAACCGCAACCATTGTAGTAGTGGAAAAGCAATGAGTATTACACAACCTGAATGTGTGTATTTGTAGCCTTAGGTATCTAGCATGCAATGCGCATGCGCCGTAGTGTCATCGGTGGCCTGCCCCACTCTACAGTATTTTTCCACATTATTTCATAAACCGCACGAGTTTCGAAAAAAAGTTACTGGAAATAAGACGTGTGTTTTGATTTTTTCTACAACTTTTGTTGGAAATATTTCTCATTCTAGGAAGAAATAAGCGAGACGTGATAAAAAAATATGTATTGGTCTTCACGTAAATTGCCCTTTATTCTTATCCGGTTTTAATGAAACTTGAATTTTCTAGACGGATTTTTTAAAAAATCCTATATCAATTTTCATGAAAGCCCGTCTAGTGGGAGCTGAGTTGTTCCATGCGGACGGACAGAAGAACACACGGATAGACATGACGAAGTCAGTAGTCACTTTTCGAAATTTTGCGAACGCGCCTAGAACTATTAAAACACACATGACTTCGAATATTAGTCATTTAAGCGACAATAACACGCCTAAATGCGGAAAATTACATTTTTAAATTTTTTAAAATTAATTTCAAAGGTGAACTTAACTCTAGTATAAAAAATAATTCAGATTTTCTACTTGAGTAATTAAAAGCCTTAAAAATGACCCTACTGAATCCCATGGAATGACGTTTTCTAACAATTATTGGTTCCATTCTTAAAGGATTCCTTGTAACAACTTTTTCGTTTAACAAAGTAGCAAATACCATTTCCATAATACTGTTTAATAAAATCACTTATGTATATGTAGGAAAATTTGAAGCCCATTGGTGTTAGAAATGTAAATCTAATAAAGTTACAAGATAGTACAGCCTGTTTATATTAAGTTCTGTCTGAGGCAGAGGCGTCAGTTTGTGAACTGTTCAGGATTGCATCAGATTAGCCTGGTGTTAGCGAACGCCAGGCTATGCTTCAAGAAACAAGGGACATAAAACTGTCGAAAATACATATACGAGTATAAATTGCATACACTACGTTGCGACAGGTCCATAGCCTCTTCCTAAGCGAGTTTTCCAAACGGTTTGATCTGTTACATCCTTTTTCATATTCCAGATTCTTCTTTCCTTTAAGGTCATTTAGTAGCTGCTTACGTCTTCCTTCTCGTCTTCTCGTTCCTTATATTTTTATTTCTATTTTTCTCCAACATCATGTTTCAGAAGGCAATTCCTACGACGTACATGACCAGTTCAGGTTGTCTTCCTTCGTTTTATCAAATATAGAAAGTTCCTTTTCCTTTGACTCTATACAATACCACTCACACGATTGTTCCAACTTATCTCCATTCTTCTCTCGGATCAAACGTCCAAACTTTCAAGACAACTCTGATATATTTTCCGAAGACTCCACATTTACTGCATTTTTTCAGAATATTGTCAAAACTAATTTTTATGTTAAGCAATGTAACTGATCATCCCTTGCTCGAATCCCGAAACAGGCCTTCTGAAGTGAAGTAACAAACAGCTCGTGGTCTAGTTACGTAAAGAGGACATGAAATTTAAGAGTGATAGACAAAAGAATACCTTCTCTATGCACGTTCGTACATTGCATAGAGATCTGTGGAAGATTACCGACAGTGGGTGTTACGCAATTCAGACGATTTGAAAGATGAAAGTCATTTCAGTTCAGCCTTCAATCTCAGCAATGCAGAAGCTATAAATAGCAGACAGGTCAAGTGGGGGTCGTGCGAGTACATGCAGGTGCTCGCGGACTACTGCACATGTTTGATTTACTTGTTCTTTATTGCCCGAGTTGAATATACATAAATTGTGACCTAAATTTCACGACTTAATAATAATTAATTAATATGATAGGGCAGTATTTTAGTGCAGTGCATATGTAAAGTGATATACGACGTATCAGACAGCAGCAGAAACTTTACCTTTACGTAAAGTGTTGACTGAATTATTAAAGAATTAATAGCTCTACTGATATCAGCCGACAATTATCACAGCCATTAGAAAAAGTTAAAAATCATCGCACGACATGCCTGTTCAGGCACAGATGAGAGGCGGAGTTATACTATAGCACTTATAACAAGCCTCGGCCGCTTTACCACCGGGAAAGACCCGGTAAACTTAATACATGAAGTGCCATTTAAACCCATCCTATTGTCTGTATGTTTCGTGAGAATGAATCGTACAGTCGATTGAATATTCAAGCCCAGTGGAAAGCTGCAATGTAGTCGAGCAAACTGGAACCAGTGAAGCCAGAAAGAAGCGCGGGGTGATGTTAGCGTTAATATAGTTATTACATCACACCATAACACTCAACAGTCGTTTGTTAGAACGTCAAAGTATTCCATCACTACAAGGTCAAGCTCAGACTTCACATTTTGCGAATAAAAACATATTCAAATAATAGGTTTTACATAGCCTTACGCTCGTAATTACAGTACTGACACTAATGCCATTTTTGACTTTCAATCAATTAAACAACACCTTAAATATTACAGTTACCAGAATTTAAACACTGATTTGCTGAAGGATAAATCAAAGTGAAAATTCAAGTCTTGCGGAATGTTACACTATGTCGATTGGTAACAATTACGAAATTCTAAAACACCAGAAAATTCATAAAGCCGATGTGAAAACCTTAAAATTCGCACGAATTAAATGATGATAAAGTAGTAAGTTTTAAGCCATATGGAATGATAATAAAACATTATAATAAGTTATTATAAAATTAAAAGCAGATTTCTCTGAAGTGCACATCTCACAACTCTGCAACCTACAAGAAAGTATTTACAAAGTTCACACGTATTATCAACACGCCATTCTAGCTCAGGTAAGTCTCGTATTACGGTATGCACAGCTGCGTAACTGTTGTTACGTATAAGCAACAAATAAGGAAGACGCAACTGGATTACACTTACAAGTAACAGGTATTTGACAAGTCCCGTAAGTGCGGTAGTTCGGATCGTAATGCGTTATATGTTAGTGCTAAAACGACGCCATAATGTGGAGAAATGAAAGAAATAATCTTCACCGTGATCTCGGGTCAAGTCTGATCAAAAAATACTGTTTGTATTAGGGTAAAATTTATTTTAATTTACAGACATACTACCTCGTAGCAATACGTTGACATCCAGAGTGTTCGTGCCACATCAAGTATCAGTGGCTTGTGGATTTGAAGGGCTTGTTCAGAGACAAGTGCCACCCAACGCTTTAAAGAGCAAAGATTATTGCACGTAGGCCCTTTTGTTCCATTCAGATTAAGTATGTAGAGGCTCATGGGGAAATTTCATTGAGCACAAAATTTAAGTTTCGTCTCCCCCTACAAAATTTATTCAAAATAAATTTCGCTCCAAAAATGTTTAGCCATTTATACTCAAGAGGTCGTGTTCGTTATTTTTGTCCGATTATATCCAGAATTGGAACGCGAGGATGTACTTTAGTAGAACAACTCAGTATTAAATTTAATTAAAAACTACTTCATCTGAGGAAGACAGACAGACATATATGGCCAAACCAGAAGGGTCAATTCGCAAATTTTTGTTGTCATTGCATCCTAAACTCTGCATTAACTCGCATGGTGTGTTGACGTGTTTGGTACAATTGTCATAAATTATAAAAATTGCACTAAAAATTCAAATTTGTAATGGAGAAGTAGTGAATTTATTTGTGCCAGATAAACTGGATTCTTAAATTTTCTTGAGCTAAATCTGAATCTTCAAAGGGCCGATATATATATTGGGTATGCTAGAACGAAAGTAACTGGTTCTAGAACCTCTTTCGTTATAGCATCTGTTCGTTCTAGTATAAATTGAAATACGTTTATTTAAGGGTAATCTTGTCCAGATCCACAGCCTAGGGAAGCACAATCATTTAAACAGGAAAAATGTATTAGAATATAAAATATATAAGTGTAAAAATAATACAAAATTGGTTTATTTAACTTCTATGTACTGTATATGTTAATTTGAAAAGCATAAACAAACTTTCCCTACGGTAAGGCATAAACAATATAAAGCACATGAAAAACAAACGACCTTTCCGTAGTGAAAACTATAATCGAACATTCCATAATAAATAAATATACCTCCTTTCTTTGTAGCATCTCTTTTCGTTGCAGCATCCTGATTTGATTGATAAAAACTGTTCATTGTAGCATTCGTTCATTATAGCATTGTTCGTTCTAGCACACCACACTGTATGTATCCAAACATATTCCTTGCGGATAAGAAGAAAGGCACGTATTTCGAAACACCTCATTACGTGTTTAAACAGAATCACACACCCCTGAACTTTTTCGTTAAAGATATAAACAGAAGCACGCATTTCTAAACACGTTCGTTAGCGATATAAACAGAAGCATATATCTCAATTCCCTTTCGTTACGGATGCGAAAAGAAGCACATACTTATGAACACGTTCGTTAAGGGATTTAACAGAAACACGTATCACCAAACACGTTTGTTAAGGATATAAAGTTTATATAATCGAAATAATATGAAACACAGATTGTCAATACGAAACTTCACCGAAACGTACTAGATACAACATGCATATGACAGTCCTGAAACGTTCTTGTAGTTTCTAGTTCATTATTAGACATTTCTTTGAAGTACCGCATTCCTGATTTAGTGTGGATATCTGTAGGCTGGGGCTAAAATAAATTTTATTTGTTATATAAATTTCATTTTTAAGGAAAAGACAGAAAATTCCATTCGAATATCGAATTATAGCTTGGAAACTGTATAACAATATGACACTTGTTTTGTTAAGGCGCCTCCAATGGTAGAAGACCTGCGCCCGATATTCGCTCTGGTACTTACCCAGATATCATTATCGCTTCAATTGCATATTAAATTTTATATTTGTCTTCTTCTCTTTTCTCAATTTACCTGTTATTATTTCTATTATAAGACTCAGATTATCGATTATGAAGAATTATATTTGGTTTGAAATATTCTACACTGTTAGTGCTTACTGTTGACTTATTCCAACAAGAATGTAATTATCATTTTCTTGCACTGTGGGTGGAATTTATTTTTAGCATGTAGTGGACTGTATATACAGACTTAATGCAACGTTGTTTAAGAAGTAAAAGAAGTAGAAAATGAAACTGAATTTATTTTGTTACCTTAAGTGATAAAGCTTTTGTAATATGAACTTAAGTTCCTGCGAGCACTCAAAGAGACATCGCGCGAAACCAGACACATATCAAGTCTACATTCCAGTTCAGGTGAAACATTCGAAATGACGGCTGCCGTAACTGAGCAGCAGCAACTTGTATTTTTCCAGCAAGTTCCGGGAAAGTGACGCGAAGCTGTGGAACGTTAAAATAATCCCTTTTAAATGTCCAGAATAAGATCCAAGAAGTCACGAAATGCGGAGGCGCTCCTGTGTTGCTGGAATAGCATGTCTTTTGGAATCTCTTTTACCAAAATAACCATAAAGAATTCTCTCACTCTTTCCAGTGAACTTCACCATGCGCAAGGCATTTGCCAAGAGAGTTTCTAATAGCTACCATTCACTAGGAACACAATTAAGTTATATTATATTATATTATATT
>Ga0123352_10008073_pt1 | contig 16348 bp, 17 predicted proteins | sample TergutLab28metaG_FD_89700 | JGI IMG/M metagenome (GOLD analysis project Ga0123352, IMG submission 89700) | Labiotermes labralis P1 segment gut microbial communities from Petit-Saut dam, French Guiana - Lab288 P1 | ecosystem: Host-associated > Arthropoda: Insects > Digestive system > Gut ... | reverse complement strand
TGCAAGAAGAAGGAAGAAACCAAACCTAATGATGTCAATAACCTCACCAACAATGATCAGAACAAAAGTGAAATAATAAGTAATGAATGGTGTTCTGCAAGTAGCAAATCTTACAATAAATTGAAAAAATCTACTGGCTGCCTCAACAAACCAACCACGAAGACTTCAAATAATTTTATGTTTTGTTGACCGTGCATCCCCGTATAATCTTGTAAATAAAGCCAACTTGGTGCACAATTTTTTGTAGTATGTTTATTTCTTTTCTCTACATGTTTCTGGCAACTATGTGCCCATCATCAGTACAAACAACTGTATTTATGCAACACTTGGTACTTTTGTTATTCTGTATGGATGACTGTCTGGTATCCAGGGTGGAATGACTCTCATTCCACCCTGCATACCAGACAGTTGTTTCTCCTGATGATGGGCACACAGTCACCCGAAACATGTAGAGAAAAGAAATGCGTATACTAAGAAAAATTGTGCACCAAGTTGGCTTTATTTAAAAAAACAATTTGCAGTGCCATCTGAAGTGCAAGCACAAGCAACAGTAGTTCATCTGCCTCAGCCTAGTAATTCTGCACCTTCAAAACAAATAAAAAAATTGCATACCAAGACTCATAAAATGTACCTTATTGGTGACAGTCACATAATAGACTGCTCAGGGGTGCTTGCAATCGTCTTGGTAGCTCATATGGTGTTCTAGGATTCTCAAAACCCAACGCTATCCCAGATGCAATTACTTCTGCAATAAATTCTGAAATTGAGAAACTTACTAAAAATTATTTGGTCATAATTTGTGGAGGTTCTAAGGATATAGCTAAAAATGACACAAAAACAGGACTTTGTCATTGAACTGAGTTTGCTAAAAACACTACTAGTACAAATGTCCTCAAGATGTGTGTGCCTATTTGATATGACTTGCATTCTCTCTCATGTGTTAATGAAGAGACTGAAATTTTCAATAGGAAGCTGTATAAGATTATGAAGACCTTCCAACATGTGCAAATTTGTGATATAAGCCTCATTAAGAAACACTACATGACCCCTGGTGTGTACATGAACATATCCGGCAAAGATTGGATTACTAACTTATGGGCTAAACAAATTAAAGAACTGTTTTCAATACTCAACAAACAACAATGATTGAGCTGCCCTGGAAGAAAGAGGACAGCAGAATTCAAGAACGCATAAGATGGCGATCTTCAGGAATATTACCAGCTTCACCTGGCCTTACGCAGGAAAACATGGATCATCAGCCAGCTAATAATACTGAAATACTACAATGTGACATTAGGTGTGCAGATAGTGTCTCTCTTTTTTCTAACAGAACTACTGCACCTGCTACAAATAAACATCTTTTGCAACGTACTCAGCTAAATCGTCAGTCTGCTAGGAATAAGACCGTCACTAGCAGCAAAGATTTTTTATGGAAGTAAAAAACCAACAAAACTTATTAACTTCATCTCAGAAATAAGAACACTCTTCTTTTAATATATTTCACCAAAATATCACAGGCTTAAAAGATAAACATGACAAACTGATCTGTTCTTTAATCAGTTTTAATATCAATCTACATCTGATTTGTATTTCTGAACATTATACTACTGAACATAACTTAAGTACCATTTCACTAGAGAATTACAAATTAGCTGTAAATTTTTCCGGTGTTAACTATCAAGATGGAGGTACATGTATTTTTATTAGGAATGACTTAACCTATTCTCCTCTAACCATTTCCCAATCAGGTGAAGAAAAAATTTTACAACCCTGTGAATTACAAGTTTCTACTGGAGAAACTGACATCATTGTTTTACGTATTTAAAAATCTCCCTCAGGGAATTTCAAACAGTTTCTAAATTTACTAGATTGTATTCTACAACAGCTATATAAACCAAAAACTGAGTTCTTAATTAGTGGTGATTCACATGTTGATTTCTTAACAGAAGGTAATCACTAATCACAATTAACTTTTTTACTTCAATCATTCAGTATGTTTAACATAATAAATTTTCCTACCAGGATTGGAAATGAACCTGATAAAGCTACTGATATTTTTTTTATTGATAGCACAAGACTCAACCCTTTATTGCAATGCCTTCTGTTATGGGACTTTCAGACCATACCAGTCAATATGTTATTTTGAAAAATGTATTTGTCAAGGAAGATCTTTATACTAAAAGTTATAGAATTAGATGTAAAAATAATGACCAAATATCAACAATTAATGACATCTTACTAAATTAAACTTGGGTAAATATTTATTAATAAGGTGATACTGATATCACTTTTAATGCTCTCTTATTCACTTTTATTCTGCATTTTGAATCATGCTTTCCCCAGCACAATATGTCAAGCCAAAAAAAGAAAATAAACAACTGGATTACCAAAGGCATAAAGATTTCTTGAAACAGAAATCTCTTTATATGATTTGTAATTTCATCAAATCCCCTAAAATTAAATCATACTAAAGGCAATACTGTAAGATTCTTAAGAAAGTAATTGGTTATGCTAAATTAATCTATTATGATACCTTAATTTCTTCATCTAAAAATAAAACTAAAACAACAAGGAACATTATCAGAAATGAAACAGGAAAGATTAATAATAATAAAATAATTCCTTCCATCCTGAACTTGATAATAAAACTATACTTCCCAACCAAGCTGCAGTTGCATTTAATGATTATTTCATACAAATAACCGATAGACTTAACACAGAACACACAAATAAGAATGCGTTAAATTCTTACTTGCAGAGATCTTTTCTAAATTTTTTCTTAAAATGGTCAACATTCCAATTACTGATATCAAACTTAAAAATACATCAATTTCTTTAAATAATAATAATTTATTTAGTTTTGATGAAATTCCAAACAAAACAGTACAAGTAGGTGGCAACTGCATTAGTAAACTCTTAGCCTATATTTTCAATTAATTGCTATTTCAAGGAAAATTTCCGGACTGTCTTAAATTCTCTACAGTAACTCCATTATTTAAAAGTGATGATAGTCCTCAAATTAAAGACACTATTACATACGCTGCAGAGGCATGGTACAGCAAAATATCAAAACAAGCAAAACATAAACTGCTACAAATACAGAGATCCTTCCTCCTGTTCTTAACGAAAGCATACAGAACTGTATCACTAGAGGCACTCTCAGCAATTGCAGGGATTATGCCAATAGATATAGCACTAAACCTACATACAGATAAAAGAGCAATCACCAGAGGCCTACCCACGAACGCAGTTATAGCCAAACTAAAGAACACTGAAACACCCACCAAAATGAGAGGCTACCACCCAATAGACAGCTACATACAAGTGGAACTGGCAGGCAAGGAAGGCACAGCAGAAGTCTCCATCTTCACAGATGGGTCCAAAACAGACCATGTAGGGGCAGGCATGGTGGCTGTTAGAAACTGCAGAGAAATTCATATAGATACCCAGCGACTAAACACAACTTGCACAGTATTTCAAGCCGAAATCCGCGGCATTGACATGGCAGTAAACTGGATCGGGAAACAACGGACAAAATCCCCGTCCTATGTGATAATGCCAACTCAAAAGCAGCCCTACTCGCCATCGCAAACAAACTAGCCACTCACCCCCTAGCAGTCAACATCAGAAAGGAAACAATTGATTTAAGGAAGGTCACGTCAGTCACATTCCACTGGATACGGGGGCACAGAGGGCAGGAAGGAAATGAGAAGGCAGACTACCTGGCCAGAACAATAGCTAGCTACAACACCACCATAACTTATGATGCAATACCAATATCCAGAGGGAAGAAACTATTGGAAGAATACTATACAAAAATCTGGGACTCTATATATGTTAACTCCGCAAAAGCCTCCCACACCAAACAAATCATTCCCTCCATCCCCCATAGAATAGCCCTATCCCTCTGGCCAAACCACTCCCTCACACAACTGCTAACAAACCACGGCTGCTTCTGCGCATACCTCCATGAAATGAAAAAGGTACCCACACCACTTTGTTCTTGCCCAGAAGAATCTGAACAAACAGCGAGACATCTCATGCTAGAGTGCAGCCTACTTTGTAAAGAACGTCCAACAGTAATACAAAACCTCCCCCTACCTACGATAATGAAATATCACATAAACACAGTGGAAGTCACCAGATTCATCACTGCCATATTCCAAATGCTGCAAGACCAACCACAACCAAACCAGACTCCATATCCACCGGTTACAACTGTACTCAAGAGTAACACACCTACAATTTTATATATATACATATATTAAAAAAAATTCTAAGCTGTACAATATTGTAAATACCCTGTGGTATACCACTTGGTGAAACATGGGTTGAATTCCTAGCAAGAAATTATTAATTAATTAATTAAAAAAAAAAGAAGAAAAGAAAAGACCAATCTCCTTTCTCACCAGTTTTCCTAAAACATCTGAAAATCTTAATCCATCAGAGGCTAGTTCAGCACACCAGTATCCCTAAACAAATTTTCCACAATTTGGTTTTAGAAAAAGGTTTTTTGACTGATCATGAAAAATATAGGCCTATGGAACTAATTTTTAAGGCTTGGAATAAAAAGAAACATGTGGTAGGAGTTTTCTGTGACCTAACAAAAGCCTCTGATTGTGTTAATCATGAATTATTGGTTTGTAAATTACAGTTTTATGGTGTAAAGGATACCCTGTTACAGTGGTTTACATCTTATTTGATTAGTAGGAAACAGTGGGTTCATTTAAAGTCCTCTACTTCATTAACAGATGTTCAAATTGGAAAACCTTTATATATGGAGTTCCCCAACAGTTGGTCTTGGGTTCTCATCCCTTTAGTTTACATATCAATTATTCCAACTTTACTTAAAAAAGACCTCTGACATTATCTCGATTGCAGACGATATATGTTTTCATATTTTGATGTATGTACTGTGCAACTTTTACAGTTCATTATCCAAACCAACAAATGCACAATACATATATATATCACAAATATTCCTACATGTTTTGATGCATCTGCATCATCTTCAGGGAGTCTTATCCTTCTACTTAGGTTACAAACTCAATAAAATCAGTAGATTAATATGTTTACATGTGTGATCATTATAAATGATGATAAATACAATATATAAAATGTTGTGAGATGTGTCAACCTTTATAATTACAGTATATGACATTCCTTTTTCTTCTTGGTTGCCTACAGCACTAGTTGAACCTACACCTGTTTCTGCTTTAGTGCATTCTTCTCTTGGCGGCTGCAGTTACAATCTGGACTGTATGCAGGTATGATGAGAACTCTCAACTTCACATACTACCAATTCTGGGTGTGTGTGTGTGTGTGTGTGTGTGTGTGTGTAAGTATACACGAGGGTTGCTCAGAAAGTAATGCCCCACACTTTTTTCCCTCATTCCAGAATAAAGATAGCAATGTGAAAACTGAAAGGTAGTAACACTGATGTTTATTGCATACATGTAAGTACATGGTCATCCAACAGATAGCGCCGCTGTAGTAGTCTATGAAAATGGCATTTATATCTGACACATGTTACAAACAATGAGCTGTAATTGAATTCTTAGTGGCGGAGAAAGAGTGAGGAACATTCACAAACGGCTGTATGCTGTGTATGGAAGTTGTGCAGTCGATAGGAGCACTGTTGGATGCTGGGTTCAGAGAGTTAAGGCTTCAGGAAGTGGAGAAACGGAGCTGCATGATCGACTGCGGTCTGGGCGTCCTACCACAGCCACCAGCTGTGGCAGGATGCATGTTGCAGAGTGCCAATGACATTATTCATGTGGATTGGCACATCACAAGTCGGCAATTGGCCGTACAGCTTTCAGTCAGTAATGGAAATGCAATGGCAATTATTGATGCTTTGGGATATTCGAAGGTATGTGCAAGATGGGTTCGTCGAAGTCTCACAACTGAACACAGACATCAAAGAAAAGTCTCTGTTCTGAATTGTTGGAGCATTTTGATACTGAGGGGGAGGCCTTTTTGTCCCGGATCGTCACAGGTGAAGAAACCTAGGCTCACCATTATAAGTTGGAGACGAAAAGGCAGTCAATGAAGTGGTATCATCCGCAGTCACAAAGACAAAAGAAGTTCAAGACAATTCCTTCCGCCAGAAAGATCATGATTACCGAATTTTGGGACACTGATGGAGTGATTCTGGTGGATGTGATGGCCAGAGGTGAGACACTCAATTCGGACATGTACATCAAAACTGTCCAAGAACTGAAACAGTGTTACTGACAAGTGCGGCCTAACACGAATCCAGAAGACACGCTGATTCAGCACGACAGTGCCCGCCCTCACACAAGTCTATGAACCCAGGAGGCAATCGCCAAATTTGGTTGGACTGTGCTCCCCCATCCCCCCTACAGTCCTGATCTGGTGCCATCAGATTTCCATCTTTTTGGGCCACTGAAGGATGCACTGCATGGGACAAGGTTAGAAGAAGATGAGAGCGTGACTCATGCAGTGAGGACATGGCTACGAGAACAGGAAACAAGCTGGTACAGGGAAGGCATGCAAACCCTTTCGTGCTGGTGTAAGGCCATAGATGTTGATGGAGATTATGTGGAAAAATAACATGTGTAAAGGAAACATCCAGTTATGCTGTGCGTGAATTTCATACATTCTGAATAAATAGTTTCCGACAAAAAAAATGTGGCGCATTACTTTGTGAGCAACCTTCGTGTGTGTGTGTGTATATATATATATATAATCTTTGAAGAATTTTGTTGCCAGTAAGCCTGACAAGTTTAAAACTAATCTATCTGTGCATTCTATGAACACCAGACTGAAGAATCGTCCATACATACCAACAATTTGTCTTTCCTCCACTCAAAAAGGGGTGACATATTCAGCAATAAAAGTCTTTAGTACCTTAACACCTCACATTACAAAAATGCTGTACAAAAAAGAACAATTAAAACATGCAATGAAAGAATATCTTATTGTGCATGCATTTTATTCTTTGGAAGTATTCTTATCGTAGTCTCATAAGATATATATATATATATATATATATATATATAAGTAAATTACCAATCCTGGGTATCACATTAGTTATTATACTAGTTACTACACTAGTTATTTTATTTTGTTTAACTTTAATCTTGATATATTTAATATTATCTTATGATATTTTGTGTGAATTGTAAAATTATTATGACAAGTCTTATATCCTTCTGTCATTTGACAGATCCTGGATTTATAAATGCTATTGTGTAAATGTAAATATAAATGACAACTGGGAAACTTTATAGTGCAAGAGTAGCTCAGTTGCTATCAAAGCTTAAATATATAAGAGTTATAAGAACACTGCTGGAAATGGTTTAAAAAAAGTGAGTGGTCTGGACCTCACACAGTCCATCAGGGGATCAATATCCCTGCTTCAGGGACAGTTGCTCCCATGACTGAGGAGCATGCCATCTCCATCACACACCCATCTCCCAGTAATCATCAAGCAATAAGTCAAACAAATAAAGTTACAAAATGGAAACTATCAAGATGTCACAGCTGATGAACATCTGAACACCTATATTCAGTGATGCATGAAGCTCAACACCGTAAAATTCCACAGCTCAGCTTCAAGCATAATATATTCATTATAAATCATGGAAAATGGCAGCTATAGATAATAACAGCCAATGGACTGAATTATGTTCACACTAATTATTTATCCTATATTCAAGAGAAATAAATTACTGTGTCAGATTCTGATTAAATTATTTCCAGCCTTCGCGCAGAGGTAAATCGGTCACAGAAACCAAACACTTCCCAAACTACTACACGTCTAAAGACTGGTGAAAAAAATAGAAATGAGCAATTCAGAGGTGATTAGTTTCTACTGCCACTTTGTTGACTGGTGGTAAAATGAAAACAGGCAGTGCTAATAACAACAGGAGCTGTGAGAAATGAGCTGGTAAACAACAAGACTGTGAACCATACTGACCTCGCCCCTTTGGGATAAGACTTCCTTTCTGGTGAAGACTAGACCAGAGATGGTAATGATTTAGTGACGTATACATGGCCAAGAACCCCCTCCTCCCCCATGCATAATCAGTGGAATGATGACAACAGAAACAGGAAAACTTGGTCACAGCATTGCAGGTGGTAATAATGGTGATGATAAGCACCATGCCCAGCTGCAATGTAGGTTGTAACAGCTACTGGTTGTTCAACAGAAATGACTGGCTGCACCACTATAATGACGCACCCTCAAGATGTTTTAGTCCAGGTTAATATATATATGAACATTATGGTGAAGGGGGACACATACACTTCATACAGTATATCAAGAAGCATGTCTTTCCAAGGTTATGTTGATACTAAAAATCACAATATACAGTGCTAAAGTGTTTAGCTCTTTGCTTCACTACTCCATTATTAAAGTATGCCAGATATACATACATGTTCACACTCATGAAAGAAGAAGTAGCTGAAAAAGGTTATTTTCAACTCACCATCTCGGAGTTGTGGGAAATGAGTACATCTTCTGAAGATGTGGATTTGGGACCCTCACTACTTCTGTGTGGGTTCAGACTTCGGATTGGTGTTGTTGGACAACCTGCCAATATTTGCAAAATAGCTTATCTCCCACAAAAACTTTGTTAGCACATTAGCAACATCATAGTCTTATTCAGTATAGTGCATTCCAATAGGATCATACATTCTCTGGTGCAAGCAGTGCTCCCACCACACAGATTAATGTGTCTGCAAAGTAGTAATTACAGATTAGAAAAGGATGGAGTTGCTTTCAACTCCATATGATTCATACCAAATTTTTAAATATGAGGTCAGTTGGTCAGAAGGAAAAGAGGACGTCCAAGAAAAACGTGGATGGAAGGAGTACAAGCAGCCATGACAACAAGAAATATGGAACCAGATCATTGGAGAAACAGAGAGGAATGGCTTTTGGTTTCCGAAAGACGGCGACAGCTGTTAAAAAATCAGACAGAGAGATAGTTGGTTCAAAGATTTGGATGGACGGACAGACAAACACACATACACACACATTGCCACATGTGTGTGCATGCACACAGCAGCAGCAGCAGCATGGCGATCTCATGGTCCTCATGGAATTCACTGTCCTACTTTGTTTTCTTGGGATGAAAATTATGCCGAAAATGGCATCACACATTTTTTTACATAGTTTTCTATTAACAACCTGAAGCTTCCCAACCACAACTATTCACTCAGTTATCTTGGACAACAGAAAACTGATTGACAGATATAACATACATATGACAGATTCACTTTGTACATTTCAAACAAATAAAAAAAAACCACACCTCAAGCACATAGCTTCAATTTAATCATACGATATTACTCACACTTCTTATATGGCAGCTTTGTACAAAATAAAAAATAATTTTATACTTACGTAACGCAAACACCAATACGTCTGAATATTACTGTGTTCAGGGATGGAAAGCCATGCAATCTAGTGGCTAGTTAGCAAGGTGTCAAATGAGCTATTGTGAAAAAGGGGGCAGTAAGGTCTTCTGAAACACTGGAACCAGCAACCAGACTACATGGCATCACATCCCAGAAGACAACAATATTCATGATCACTACCATGAGAACCTCAAATCCTGCAAACCAACAAATCTCTAGCTTCCTTCTACAAACAAAAGATATTCCAAAAGACAGATGTCTTTATGTTTGTGATTAAATGGAACCAACAAAACCATCACCTACATCAGAATCCATTTTCGATGTAAAATTTCTACATCATTCCAAGAACCTACAAAATATCAGAAATAAAAACATAAAATAATTTCAAAAGACATTAAAAAACAAGAAAGGTTACCTTTAATAATATACATACTCTTTTTTAGACATGAAATACAAATACATTAAATGACTGAAGGACAGTCTCATTCCATGAAGATGGTAGACCACACAAAGTACCAATCAATCAAAGACCAGTAGAAAGGCACTGTTATGATTACTAGAAGACATTCACCCAGATTTAACACCAAAAGAACAGTAAGTTTCAGCACAGTAATACAGAATAATGTCATTACACAGGAGTTAGACAGCATACAAGCAATCAATGCATTTCAATAAAGAGCTTGAGAGTGTGTGCAATGATGCCAACTCACCAGTCATATTGTCTCATCCTGATTGGTTGAAATCAGCCACAAAGGGCTGAAACAATGACACCAAAATTGGTGATCATAAAAGGTCAAAATACTGAATGACAATGTTCACAACCTTCGAGATTACTGTACACTGCTTAGATAAATATGCACAAACATGTGAGATTCACAGTTCTCATAGTAGTGACCATGAAGAATACTGTTGCCTGGAATGTGATGCCATGTAGCATTGTAGAAATTTACCAGTATTTTAAAGGAAACTACTGCCTCCATCTTCAGGGCCCTACCCCTGCAACACTGGTAAGTATTTACCAGACATGACATCACATTCAAGACAAAAACATGCAACAATGTTAAGCATCCAGAAATCAAAGGTATTATTTATAATAAATACAGATATCATGTATGGCACCATCATGCAACACAAGCAAATGACATGCTAGAAACATGGTCCATACCCATACCTATGTCACCGCTGCTTGATGACTCTGTGAAGGAGGGCGTTCCCTCCGTCCAGGTAGGAGTGGAGCCTTCCACTGAGGCAGGAGGAGTCCAGGTGAGGGTACGTCCTGTTGCAGTAGCCCCTGAACCAAAACCTGATGTGGAGGAACTTGATTCCACACTAAGGGAGGACTTGTTGTCTGGTCGAGACTCTAACCTTATGTCTGATATGCTGCAACATCATGTTTTACAACTGTTGGAACACAAACAATTTTAAATACCTAAACCAATACGGTCATTATTGCTGCAGTATACACAAGGTTTTTTTTTTTAACTTTCTGAACTTTCGGACTTGGTGCTCTGTGCTGCCAGTACAGGGACAGTGAAATGTAACAGGTCTCCCCAAATTTCCAGTTAAATGGGCTTTCCAAATCATCCAGTTTTACTGTACTAAGTGTTTATGTGGTTTTCCCAGGGGATCATATCCAAGCGTGGGGCGAAGGTTGGTGCATTCCTGAATTCAATGCAATGCTTGGTGGCATGACTCCAAGGAGACTCTAGTCAATGCACAACAATTTTATGATGCAATACCAAATATCTGCTTTAGTAAAAGTGATACTGAATATGCTTATTTAAGGTTTAATCAATAATACTTAAAGAAATGCAACAAACGAAAGTGTTGAATGGGACAATGATGACGGAATTGTAATGGATGTAGAAAGAAGTGGTCTTGTCCCATTTCTCACCAACACCTGGAAGGATTAAATAAAACCATGGTGCCCCAAGTGAATTTTGACAAGTCATAACCATTATTACCTGGGTGAACTTGCTCACTCAGCAATACTAGTAGATGTAAGTGGTAATAAATCCATAATAAAGTTCATCTACCACAATTCAAAGATGGACAGTTCACTAACCATTACTTTTATGCATCACACTCTCTGTGCTGTGCACACATGTACATTTCAAACTTGCCTATTACGATGATAATTTAAACAAATGGCCTCCCCCATTTACTCTATTTGTGAACAAGGATTCCTACCTGATGATGGCCAAAATAGACAGTCAAAACATAAAGTACAATTGAATAAAAATCAATATTCAAGATCTATAGGGCTGTGTTGTTTGGAATGATAAATAAACACTTGTGTGATATAATGCAATGGAATCATGTCACCTAAGATAATTTAAACACTAACATCACCATAAAACAACACCAAATAAATACCTGACAGTTTCTGATTCACGATATGCCTTCACAACATGATGTGTCACATGACCAGGGCCTAGCCTATGTCTCAGTGGGGTTGACGCATCCATGAGGTCACCTCGAAGAGCATCTTCAAATGCAGGGGGAGGAGTAGAAGAGCATGGCAGAGGGGAATGACTGCTTACAAATCCACCTACACAGAAGAAAGCAAGAACAGTCATCCTGTAATTATATGGATAAAGTTAGTTAGAACACAGACATGTACTTTCCAATATCATATCTACTTCTTAAGAGTGCACCATACCTCTACTCTAACTGGCATCAAACATCAACACGTAACAGAATAATCTTCGTAACATCCCATTAATGTTGTCTGGATTCAGTAAATATCTACTGTAAGGGACATGGCATGTTCCTGAAAGAATCTTACCTTACCATCATTCAGACTATTTTCACCAACAGGTTATGATCACAGACTTGTGATAAAACTACAGTGCAACTTGTGATAAAGAAAACCTCAACATTAAAATTTGTTTTCTGTTCTTGGAGTACTGTTTCAAGTCTACTTTAAGTATGTGCCTAAATTTATCCTATTACATGACACTTCTGAACATCCCATGGTAGTAGGCCAAATATGGACCCATTCACTGATCAACTATATACTCTATGATGATGATAAATCTGAATTGACATTACACTACACACAAAATGAAAACCCTTTGTTTATATTAACAAAGTTATCACAAAAGGAACAACTTCCTTTACTATAAGAAGAAAATACCTCATATTACACTCCAGTTGATAAATTGACTTAGTTACTATGAACCCTCTCTCCTACAACACATCCTATCAATGGACCAATTTCAGGCCACTTTAATATAAATCTCAATGCCAAAAGATGCATCAGGGCAGTAATTCTCTGCAGGGTCAAACAACTGGGTCCAATTCCAGCAACAGGGTATTTTGATGTCCATACCAGATGTCAGTCCCATTCAGCTTCCTACTCAAGAAGCATCAGGGACTCTTTCCCCAGGGAAAAAATGGCTGAGAATACAGCAGGCCACTCATCTCTTTCCATGCCAAGGCAAAGGCCAGTGAAGTTTTACCTTCACTCTTCATGGCATACTGTCCGAGCACAGGGACAACTTTTATGAGAGATGATTTTTAGTATTACAGTCTTCTTTGGGCTCATGTTCTGAATGGTCATCTTACATTTCCCTGCCAAGATTCTGCACGCATGTTGAGTTTTCCCCATCTGAGTCCACTGAAACCTCTTTTATTTATTTACACTTAAACTCACAGAACAAGAAGAGTATCAAACATGAAGTACATCCCCCACTCCACCCTATGTCATCTCAGCTGGATCCTGGTATTTCCTATGTTTTCCTTACACACAGCTACATGTAAACTCTTCATTTAGCAAGGAGTATTTCATAACCAAATGAAAAGGGTAATCGTTATTTTTTGTAATAAAATGGGCACTGATTCTTCCGGATGCTCACTGGTATCTTAAAGGTCAAAAAAGCAGCCCAAATAATTTTCATTTAACATACAGCAAAGAATAAAATATCTACAAAATGTGCATCCCAGATGGCCGGTTGTGTTACTTGGCCATCCATGTTGTTGTGTTAACCACTGAAGATAACATTAACTTTATTGTTACTGGTGCTGAGTACATTACAGTACGTTACGTTGATTGTGGTCTTGTAGGATGTGTTGCCTTGTAGTGTGGTTGATAGGTTACAATATATCAGAGGAACCAGCAGTCACCATGTCAAGGGCAATGGCAATTCTCTTCTAAGACACGGAAACAGCAGGATCAACCAAAATGGTGGCACCAGTCTATCAAACAACATGGCAACATATACCAGAACACCACACTCACTAACATGACAAACATAAATCTTTTACAGTGCATTACAATTTATTAATCCTATGAAAAGTGACACACAGGATACCATAAAACCCTTTAAGTGGGTTTTTTCACAGAGACTTTCAAAAATGTCTAACAAAAAACAAAGATCTGCAGTGCATTCACAATCTCCATTACAAAGAAAGTGGACAAAGGCAGGATCATGCTCCATGCAGCATGTTCGATACATCTGCACTCTACATAATGCAGAAAAGTTTAAAACATACGTGTAGGTTAATATTCCATGCAGCACTAATGATATCAACATACTGGTACATTCTGGTACACGCTAAGAAAGAAAACAGCAATACAGCAATAAGATCTGTACCACAGATCGTGACTTCAAGTCCTGCCAAACCCAGTACAGATTTTCTGCATGCCTTTCTGTCACTTAACCTCTGCCAGAAATACAGCTTTGCAAATGCAGGGAATACCTTGCCCCCTGTAGTTCTGAGCCCACATTGCTGCAGGTCTACATCTGGCAGATACCATCCTGAGTATATCACCATCTGCTCAAAGAGTCCTACACTATTATGAATACTGGCAAATGCAAGATTATAATTAGATGCATTACTGACAATATGTATAATTGTATGATAAAGAAAAATGACTTAAGCTTTACTAAATTTTCATTCAGCTTTCATACGAACTGAAAAAAAGGCCCCTTTCACCTTTTGGTCATGCTCCTGAACCTCTAGTTCAAAATTCTGCCATCAAATTTAATACGTTATACCAGTATGTATAATTTAAAATTTAACATTTCATCAGTGCTTTATCTTAACACCTTATAATTTGCCATAGTCAAGGAAATCATTCACGCAATTAAAACATTCACATAATGATCAATTCCTTTCAAACAGGAATGCAGTAAGTTGCTTACAGAAACATATACACATAAAACAAGGCATTACTTCTTGCCAGTAGGCCAGTAACAGTCATTTATCTTCTGTATTCTACAAACACACACTTAAATACAGGCATACCTTTATTCATATGGAATCACACTAATTTCCTGTAGATTCTCAATTCTCAGGTTTCTAAGGATTAACTGAAAGAGTGAATCCAGAATCCTTGAAGGGAAGTTTAGATACAAAGCAGTAACAATAAAGAATTCTATACTTCATAAAAGCATGGAATGTGAACAAAACTCTACATTAACTTACTGGATAACTGTATTTTGCGCTACACAGCATAATTATAAACAGACTCAAAACCAAATGTCCTTATTTGCTTCCGAGTCTCTTCACAATACACTACAAAATGTTATCATATAGTTTTCAAATATACATTAATTATTTCACCACATATAGCTGAAAGGACTGCAGCTGTTTTAAGTTGGTACCACGCTATAAAACTGGCTACAAGCTGATGACACTGGTAACAGTGTATGGTACAGAAAATGGTGGAAGACTGGCAAAGAAGTGGGAGAAACCAAATAATCACAAATCCTAAAAGGATTGTTTTGTAGGAGTACATGCATATTAGTCACAAGATCCAACTGATAGAATGACCAAGAATCCATCTGCAAATTTATGAAATGGTAGCAAGCTCTGTTAATGTTAAGCTGCAAGAAATACTTCCATTGAGAAAACTGCACAACCTACTGCCATGTAATTATGAAGGAACGAAATATTTATTGCTACATCATCAACAAACAGCAAGAAGGTAACTTTTGCAACATGAATCACATTTTACAACTTTTATGCCTATTCACAGAAATACTAGAATAACATAACTGCTGAGGAAAGGTTACCACTATCATCATCTTCACCAGAATCTACTTAAATGATGCAAAGCTCTCAACTCACAGCAGATCTTATGGGCATGTTATAAATTTCAGGTTGAAAATACAGTGTGTATCTTTGTTTCCCTTAGCACAGCTGCTGCTGCTGCAGAAGCATTATCATGTATGAGTCCTATTTCTACCAGGTTCAAGTTAACTCAGCTCAATTCACAGCAGGGTCTTGAACTTCTGACCTCCAGTTCCTAAAAATGCCTGATAACTTGTGGAAATGTCTCTCAACACGTCACTAAACCTGTCTCAAAATATTAACAATTTATCTTCTGAAACTGCCTTTCAACTCCTCCAACAAAAGTGCATTTCCCTACATTTTCACTTCATCAGTTAATTCACGGAATAAAACTGTTTTTCAGAAACACACAGACCCTACAAGTTTGTGAATATTCACTGTGTTTTAAGATGTTGTGAACTAAGTGAATGAACTGGACGCAGATTTACATAAGACAAACATCTGTTATTCTGACATTTACTTTCCTACTTAACAACAACCATGCCTAAAAAAAAAGAAAGAAAGAAAAGAGAGCAAATAAGAAGGAAAAGAACATTATGTGAACACTGAAACAAATGACAATTTAAAATAAGACAAGTTCTAAAACCCAAAGTCCCAAATAACTTTTGCACACATCATACTTTCCACGAATTACTATATGTTATTTGGAAGAACCAAATTTCCTCAATAAGAAGACTTTTTTGGAACAAACACTGTATGTTTAAATAGAAGCAGTGGCGTACTGGGGGGGGGGGGTTTTCATCCCCCCCCCCCCCCCCCAACCCCAAAACACCCAAAAAAAACCCCCCCCCCCTTTTTTTACTTCTCTTTTAAATTAAAACCAACCCCAAAAATGGTCCCACTTAAGGGCGCAAAAAAGTAATTTTTTTCTTCCTTA
>Ga0123352_10008070_pt1 | contig 16350 bp, 10 predicted proteins | sample TergutLab28metaG_FD_89700 | JGI IMG/M metagenome (GOLD analysis project Ga0123352, IMG submission 89700) | Labiotermes labralis P1 segment gut microbial communities from Petit-Saut dam, French Guiana - Lab288 P1 | ecosystem: Host-associated > Arthropoda: Insects > Digestive system > Gut ... | reverse complement strand
TTATTACTAATAAGCCTAATATAAGAGATTTTAAAAATAATCATAAAACAGCTGATGCATTTAACCAGTATTTTTCTACGGTGGCAGAAAAGCTAATAAAAAACTCCTTAAAGGAAAATTGTACTACTTATATTGATCCATTAAAATATTTAAGTCAAAATTTCAATCAACCGAATTCAAAGATAAGATTAAAGAACACAAATACTCATGAGATAGATAAAATTGTTCATTCGATAAAAGTTAAGGACTCTCATGGATATGATGAGATTTCGACTACATTATTGAAGATGAGTGCTCCATGCATTGTGTCCCCTCTTACTTACATTACTAATAAAATACTTTCAACGGGAATATTCCCTGACAGACTAATTTTTTCAGAAGTAAAACCATTACATAAAGATGGTGGTCCTTTAGATTTCTCCAATTACAGGCCTATTGATAAGAACATAATACATACAAGATTATATCATTTTTTAGACCAACAAAAAATAATTGTAAATGAACAACATGGCTTTCGTCAGAAAGCATCTACTGAGACAGCGGCATTTTCCCTTTTAAATACTGTACTACTATCCCTTGATAAAAAGAGCTTAGCTGGTGTTTTATTTTTGGATTTAAAGAAAGCTTTCAACTGTGTCAATCATGATATACTCTTATCTAAACTCAGTTATTATGGTATCTCTGGTAAGCCAATGAACTAATGAAACCATACATTACAGACAGGTATCAAAGGGTAGTATTGTATGATAAATTTTCTAACAAATTAGTATCCGAATGGAAATGTATAAAACATGGGGTTCCCCAGGGCTCAGTTTTGGGACCCTTGCTGTTTCTCATCTACATAAATGATCTACCAAGAACCACAGATAATTATGCTAATTCGGCACTATTTGCCGATGATACTGGTATTATCATCACAAATACTGATGCACAAGAATTTAAACAAACTATTGATATAGCTATACAGGAAACAAATGATTGGTTCCTTAGAAATCTACTCACAGTGAACTACAATAAAACACAATTTCTCCAATTCTTTGCTGAAAAACAAAACAAAATCCCAATACAAATAATAACATCAAATTCAGTACTTAATAATATTAATACCACGAAATTTCTTGGTTTGACTCTAGACAGTATGTTGTCATGGAGAGAACATATTACAGCCTTAACACTTAAATTAAATAAGGCTTGCTTCACCATCAGAGAAATTAAGCCATTCATGACTACAAGAGTGTTGAAAATGGTTTACTACTCTTATTTTCACTCAATTATGTCGTACGGTATTATTTTCTGGGGATCATCACACTTCAGTATTAATATACTTAGAATACAAAAGAGAATAATGATTATGACTAATAAATCTAAGCGTGATTCCTGTCGTCAACTATATAAACAACTACAAATTTTGACACTTCCAGGACATTACATATTATCATTACTCTTGTTCGTGATTAAATATAGAGAATTTTTTCCATTGGATTCAGACATTCATGACCGGAATACCCGCAATAATGACAATTTGCATCCTCCAACTAATTTAACACTGGTACAGAAAGGAGTTTTATATTCGGGTATTAAAATTTTTAATCGTTTACCAACGAGCATTAAATCCCTTTCTAAGGATCCTAGGCATTTCAAAAATAAATTAAAGAACTTCCTACTTGAACACACATTGTATAGTCTTAATGAATACTATCAAGTGACTTCCTAATAAATCTATTCACATGTATGCATGCAAGACTAATTTATAATACTACAAAAGGTATTGATAAATTAATGTACCTATTAAAATTTAAGAGAAAATTGTATGTTCCTAGTTTTAAAGATAAATTTGTAATTGGTATTATGACAAATGCCATGCATACTATGTACATATTGACTTGCTCTGTATCTACATAGATTTACTAGAGGAAAATAAATACAATACGATACAATAGTATGATCAAAATGGCGTGAAGGAAGGTGAAGTGTAGGTTGTGTGCAATGAGTCGTAATAGTGATAGTAAGGGTTGGCACTCTTATTTTCACTAGTAATCTTGCAGGGAAATGATTATAGGTGCAAGAAGTTTAAAACGAATACTGATCTTAACAGTTAGTGTCATTGTTGGTATGTAGCATTAGTCACCACAATTGTTACCCGACACTCGAAAAGAGATATTTCGGTTAGATCGCTGTGATCCGATATGTATTTAATTTAATGAAGATAAAATGGAAAGTGGCTTAAATAATACATGAAGGTGTACATCGAAACACGACATACGCCTTTTTTTTATTTGGAAATCGAACGACTGGTAATTTTTTGTGCTAGTTGCAAACTTGCAGCTGTTATTATGCATGAAAGGTTTTCTCAATTTTCGTCATAATTTTAAGGAGCAGGAAGATTTGCCCCTGCGAGAAATACGACCTATTTATGCATAACCTAATTCCCGTCATCTTAAAATAATATAAGAGCTTAGTGATTTCTAAATCAAACAATCGTAGCATGTTTGACGTTATCAGAAGAAAGAACAAGTCAGTGTTTTCGGTTTTTAAAGTTCTTTTTAAGCATACAGTTTCAGATTTCAAACATGTTTTGAATAAGTAGTATATTATTGTGGGTTATGAAATGTATTGAAACAGTACTAGTATGGTTTTTTTTATTCTTATGTAATTCCTGAAAATAAGTAATGCATTGATTTTCCATATTCGTCAGCGTATCACAGCATGTAGATAAGATGTCTTCTTGACATGTCCTTTATCATGTATGATCTACAGGATAAAAATAAACAATACAATACAATACAATATCAAAACCAGGAAATGCGCATAGGTGTATGGAAGTATCTTATATATTTACTGTGTACTTTTGGCTACTCATGTGCCAATCCTGAGGGAGGTGTATTACAAAGGATATATGCATCAAAATATTACAAAAGTTTGTGGCCCAATACACAGATATCAAACATTAAATATTAAAGATAATACTGATTTAAAATACTCATTAAAAATTAAAATGCTGATGAAAAGAATTTTTGATTGATTGTAATGTGTAACATTATGCATGTAGTAAATCATCTACCTAGCAAGGGTATGTTGATGTTGGTACAGCAGACCACTTTTATAAACTAAATGCACCTGTTGGTTTTGTTATCTTGTATAATGACTGTGTGCATGGATGTGGATCATTTAAAATGGATCACAGCATGTTCCACTAGATTTAAAAAGTCAAAAAGAAAGAGAAAGCAGTAACTGCTAAGCTGTAATAAAAGTTGAGGTACTCCCTTGTCTGGGATGTTGGACAGCATAGTTGGTATTAAGTTATAAGTTTATTCTATGCACATAATGCCAGATTTTATAGAGTTTTTAACAAGAAACGTTATTAGTTGCTTTGAAATACATTTAAACATGAGTGTGTATGTGTGATTGCATCATTGTATGATGCTGACTTTAAGCCTTTTTTTTCTACCTTGTGAAGACTGGAGCGAGTTAAGTAGAATATATATTGATTTATTTTAAGGTTGGGTATCCCAATGTGTATGAAGTGTATAATAACAATCAACACAACTAAGTATGTACACATTTAATAGTGCAGCATGTTTCAACATTATTAATTGGTCATCATCAGGCTGAACACAAAACATGAATGCATTTTCGTTTAGAATTGAGATCTCAATTTTAAAACCATATTTTATTGTTTCATTACAAGTATGGGTTTAAAAACAGTAGTTATAATAGTAGTTAAAAATTGTTCTTTTTAAGTGGTGTTGATGGTGGAGCTGTAGACAGTTCAGTCTGTGTATTCTTCATCTATGTGGATTCAGATTCTGATCCTTTAAGTATTGGTATTCAATAAGATAGATACTAAAACAGCATGCATCAACACTATTTTATGACAACAGTAATCATCTACAGCTCCACAGTCAACACCACTTAAAAAGAAGTGCTTATAATTGTTATATTCTTTAGTTTATTAATTTAATTGAAAGCAGTGTTGTTTTGCATAAATATTCTCTGAGCCACAATCCCAGTGTTATTGTTTGGTGGTTAAGCTACAGAATAAGATTGGTTCATCCCATTTGCATAAAAATTTAAGGAATCAAATGTTACAACTTATTTTGTTTAAAGACAAAAGGTGGATACATGTTTTGTGTTTCTCACAAAGCCTTCATCAGTGCAGGCACAATAATATTAAAGTAAATTAACTGTACTGGGGAATATTCAGTGAATGAAAATGCCTTGTAATTTTTTAAAGCATTTGAATCCCAGCATTTTTAATGTTGTGTAGTTTAATGTGTAAAATTTAAAATCATACATACTTCCATCCAACCATCCATCCATTCATCCATCCATCCAAATGCCACATGACGGACTCGTGGATCAATGGGATGGATGTGCATACATAATCAGTCCATCATATGACTTTTGGTTATGCAACATGCTAGAATAAAATTATGGTAATACAAGCAGGCATTAGTCAAAATGTAATAGTTACAATCAGACAAAATCAAGTGCAAATAAACTGTTGTGTTTAGAATTTATTTCTTACAGCAATAACCATCAATATTCAATCATTAATTGCAACTTAAAAATTCTTTAAGTGAGTAAAAGGGTCGCACAGTTTAAAACCTTTTCATGATCAGTACAAAGTGTTGTTTATCCTTGATTAAATTTGCAATATATTCTGGTAATTTTTGTTTGCACAATCAGTATGTGAAGCTGTAATTTGTTTCCTGTATTAATTCTATTAAAAAAAAAAAAAAAAAATAGAAGTGACATATTACAATTTGTTTACCAGGAAATTCTTTAAGGGTAATATGTGTTGTGATGGTACAGCCAATATTCCCACTTGCTTTGCAAATAGGTTTATATGACGTTCTGAATGCTGCCATTGTCCAAAGTCTCACAGTGCAGTTGAAAGTCCCTTTTACTGTCTGTAGAATTGCTGAAAACATAGCCATTAGTGAATGTAAATATGCAAAGTAGAATATTTTAGGCTGTGTACATTACCAAAATAAGACACACAAATTTAACTGCACAACAGGCACTACTCAATACTCTCCCATTGGATTATCTTCTATCATTCCTTCTCCAAGGTGAATTTTAAACCAGCAGTGCTTTTTCCTGTTTTAATTTGGTTTTATTTGGTTATGTTGGAACATATTAGCTTTGCATTCACTGCCATGCCATACTATGCTGCACATTTCTCTTAGATTATTATTTTCTTTTTCTGCTGTGGATTACAGTAGTAAGACATGTAGCAGTGGATGTCATTATGGTTTTGCATTTAGAGTTAAAATGTGACTTGCATCTTAGGCTTCTGGGAAAGGATTTTTTTGTTACTCAGATCTTCTGGGCGAATGTTGAATTTGTGCTGTATTACGTAACAACCCCTGATGATTATCCTCATCTTGATATAAGTTGATACAGAATGAAATACAGTGAAATGCCAATTTGATGCAACTAGGTAATTTTATAGATGTAGTCTTTGCTCGACATGTTTCAGGTACATACACCCATCATCAGGAGCATTAGATGTTGAGTTGCAGAAAACCATATGCTGCAACTCAACATCTAATGCCCCTGATGATGGGTGTATGTACCTGAAACATGTCGAGCTAAGAATACATCAATAAAATTACCTAGTTGCATCAAGTTGGCATTTCACTTTATTTCATGAGGAAGATGTACGGTCAAACAACCCTCAAGGTTGATACAGAATTTTGGGTGTTTCACAGTCTTTTGTTTACATGTTGTGATGGGTATTTTCACAGTATTAAAAATAATTTCCTGAAGGGTTTGGTGGTCCTTTCTGACAAATGGATCAAAGAAATGGGGCAGCCCTGGATTTTTAATGCTTATCGATACCATGCTTTGGATAGAAACTTGCACAATAACAGTTTTGCTGTGACCTGTCAGGAGCACAGAGTGAAGATGCAGATATTTGTGCTGTGAGTTTGAAGAAGTTAAATTAATGAAACAGAGACCCTTGCAATAAACTGGTAGTTACAGTCCTGTAAACACTGTTTCACACTGAGCCATGTTTTTATATTGTATTACTATTTTTCTGCTGGGAGCATTCTTCTCACAAAACTGACTCTCAGCTACAAAGGTGGAAGATAAAATCTTCTGGGTTATGACCGTTTATGAATTGACGTGTAGCGTATTGTCCCAGATTACTTGATTGTTTATCACTACTGCTATGACAGTCTCACATCTCATACAAAGTTAGATCATTTTAAGTACCATTACATGTAGTTTGATTGATGGCAGGGCAACTTACCATTTCTATGATGCATGTCCAAGTTCTTGCATAACTTTCCTGTTTTGACAGTTTTGTTAGGTGCATTGGCAAAATTGTGAAAAGTGACTATCAGCTTCATCATGTCTGTCTGTCTCTCTGTCCACATGGAACAGCTTGGCTCCCACTGGATGGATTTTCATGAAATTTGATATTTGAGTATTTTTTTAAAATCTATTGAGAAAATTCAAATTTCATTACAATCAGACAAGAATAATGGGTACTTGACATGAAGACCACTATACTTTTTTTTTTATCAAATCTCGCTCATTTCTTATAATGAGAAATGTTTCAAAGTTGCAGAGAAAATTAAAACACTCATTGTATGTTCAAAACATTTTTTAAAAAATCATGCTGTTTGTGAGATAATGTGGAAAAATATTGTAGATCTGGACACACCACAGATTTCAGTATGGTGCACGTGCATTGCGTGCTGGATACCTAAGGCTGAAAATACACACTCAGAATAAGTAATACTTAATGATTTTCCACTGCAACAACAGTTGCACAAATGTGTCTCATTGTTACATTGTACATATGTTGTCTGTCTTATACTTACTTTAGTTTGATACTGGTGGTAAACAGCTGGGATTGAACTTGGGAACTTTTGAAGGCTAGGATATTAGAATAGGCATTGCATCTATGGCATCACCATATGTGATGTATGTCCAATCTCATGTGTGCTGTATTTGGTACAAAGGGCTCCTTTTTCAGGAGCTGCTGGTCTGCTGAAATTATGTCATGTAGCCGGGAAGGGGGGCACAGGTGTACTGGAGAAAACTGCTCCCTTCATCTCAGGGAATAAGAATGGAAACAGTGCATATCGACCGAACTGGACGGAATTACATTCCAAAAGACCTTTCTCTTGATTCTTTCCACACTGAGAACTTCACAACTCACAATATGACTTGGGTTTCAAGACTGTGCATCGTCATGCATTCTTGAGGTTGAGCATGTATGGAGATATACAGCACTCTCATACCTCTCATATACCTTCATGGAGGATAATCCCAGTTGTGCATTTTGAATTTGTATGACCTCTTTTTCAGGAAGAAGTACAAATGCAGTTTTCCATTAATGTCATGTTTATTACACATAAAAGAGTGCATTTTTATAACTTATTTTACAGTACTATGCTTGTACAAGAATTGGATCTATACAGAAGAGGTATCCTACACTTATCATGATAAGCCAGCAAGATTGTACCATTTAAGCAACATTGTGGAACATGCCACTTATCAGTATCCAGTTGTGGAGATCAGTGAGAATCAAACTCCGGACAGCAGGGCACATGAAATCCAAAACCTTCAAGAAGCACAGAAGAAAATCATAGAGTTAGAGAAGAAAATTAAAGACCTTGAGAAGAGAATTCCCCAGAGATACCCAGATGTGAAATACCTGAATTACAGATCAAGAAAACGTATTCTTGTAAGTTTTGTGATGTATTAGCACTCAGCTTAGTTGCATAAAGCTAAGTGTAGCCATTATTTTGAATTATTACAGTGCAAAATTTATTGTTTTATTAATTTTTTATATGCAGTGAAGCCTTGTTAAGGTTTGATAACATGTAAAAAATGAGCCTTTGTGCACATACATTTAGTGGTGATATATCTCAAAAAGTTCTGCCAGTTTTTGTGGATAATTCTTATTCCAATGGAACTAACTGATAATCCTGTTGATGAAGATTTAACATAATGTATTACATGAAATATTGCTTTTGCGTCCAATTGGCACAGATATTTTCTTCTTTTTGTCAGTGATCTGGGTCATTCCACGCAAATCAACACTGTAGGTGCAAAATATTCATGACTGCCCCTGGTTTTAATAAAAGTTTGTGAACTTGTAAGTCCTTAGGAAGTGAATTGTGTAATATTTTACTTTCCTATGTGTGTTAATTGCAGAGATATATCATTTTTTAAATTGTAAGTGTTCCTTCCATTTCCTCTTGTTATGGTTCACTAAAATGATTGCATTTCTGGTTCTAATTAAGTCAGAGAGCTCATTCATGTATCACTTGAAAGCTATTTGGTGGATCTTTCATTGTTATATCATTTGTATTATTTTAGGGCATATTGACTGATGTGCTGTAATTTATGATACAACAAATTGCAAGATGTATACAAATATTTTGCATGACATTTAGTGATAATTTCATTGCTTCTTTGGAAAGTATTGGGACACATGGTGGTGCGTTTGGTTGAGACACTGTTGGATTCCAAATGGTACCATTGGAATTCTTCATTGGGATAATCATTCCAGCCACACTATGGCCCAGGGGTCATCACAACCTTTAACAGAAATGTGTACCAGTAATATTTCCTGGGGGGTAAAGACGGCCAGTTCATAGGGTTGACAACCTTACCATCTTCATGTGCCAGTTGTCTTGAAATCTGGGAGCCTTAACCTCCTGGAACCCTCACGGCCTGTACAGGGTTTGCTTTACCTGCCTTTGGGAATTATTATGCTGGGACATGAATGTCATATGCAGGTATTTTTTCTGTTAGTGGTCTGCTCCTGTACTGCATGATTGGCCATGTTGAGCTACATGATGTGCACAGAAAAGCTGCAGAGTGTCATGACTCTTCCATCTCATTTCACACAAAATTCCAGTAGTACCTTGTTATATTTACATGTCTGGCAATTTTTGTAGTGATTTTTGTCAAATGATGAATTAATTTTTATTTTTGCGAAGTTTAAAATTTCAGTAATTGCTACAAGTGTTAAATAACTGAATGTTTGAAACCTTATGTTTAAAATTGAAATACAGTTTGTAAAGTTCATAAAGCTAGAGTTTGTTTAGGGTTTTACAATAACATCAATGTAAAATTGTTGAACTGTTACTGTTCTTTTGATAGCAGGACAGAGAAACAATAGAGTATGCTTGATTGCAGGCTTCTGTTGCAGTGTGGTTGAGGTCTTCATTCTTGTGGGATGTTGTGTGGCAAGGTGCGGTGGTTGGTCATTGACATTTCTGGACAATGTGTCTGTTTGACCTTCAAGGGTCAAGCAGTGCAAGTAAACTTTTACCGTCAAAGATGGGACAAAAGCATTGTCCGAAAATATCTGTAACCAACTACCGACCTACACAGCGCACCATTCCTCATGAGCAAAATGTCAGCATTAAAGTGCTTCAGCTTGTGAGATCTGGAAAAAAAAAAAACAAGTTTTGACTTGAATTATTTATTCTTCTGTGAAATGTTGCTGCATCACTGGTTGTTTTGTTCCTGATGTTTTGGGTCAACATAGTGGTCTTGAATTCTTGGGAACCAAGTACCTGGTGATGCATTGTCATATTGCAGCGGAACATATGCGTCTTCCATGCTGCTCTGAAAGCATAAGAACTTGCAATTATGTGATCTGTTGTAGCATATCATTATTCTGCCACCTGTCAGGAAAAGTTGTTAAAACTGTTTAAATCATTGACATCTATACTGTCTAGGTTGCATGAGTGCATGCCATGATTGCTGCTTGTATCTTGTACCCAAGCAACAAAGTATTAAGTTTTAGAAACACTTTTCCATGTTCTACCCCATAATTTTCATCGTGTGTCTGGCAAGTGTTATCCAGAATTTTAAAATTGTAGTTTATTGACAAATGCTTGGCCAGATTTTAAATTTAATACACTTGATTTATTACCATGGTAATGCAGTTCTGTCAGAATTTAATTTAAAGCCTGTTGCTAGTGCCTTCAAAAAAACCCAGTTTTAGTTCTGTGTGTTGAAGTAGAATTGGTGTTGTAATAAAATTTTGTGGTCCTTCATGCAGCAAGTTTGCCCAGTTTTCAGAAGCTGCAAATAGAAGGAGCTCTGAAATAATGGAGGTACATTACTGAAAGCTTGCATATGTATCTGTTTAGTTCTAATGGTTTGTAGTGCATGACACATATTTTATTAATATGTGTATTAGAATAATTGCTGTTGTGATGTGTGTGATTTGAGAGGGAGTGACCTGTTTTCAAGAGGTGTATTTTTAGGTACTGAATTTTTATTCTGCATGATTTTAGACCCTTAAAGTGCTTCTCCTTCTAATTTCTTCATTCCAGTGCTTAAAAAATTACCCATAACATCCATGGCTTAGTTTCTACGTTGCTTGTTTTGTAGTGGGTGTCCACTTTGACCTTTGTTGTTCTTGCTTTCTTGCTATTGGTAATTAACAGATAATAAAGTGGTCAGTTTCCCCACATGCCTGAAAATGTTTTGTTACTCTGCAGATTACAGGTGGCGCAGGTTTTGTTGGTTCCCACCTTGTGGACAAATTGATGATGACTGGTCATGAGGTCATAGTGGCTGATAACTTCTTTACTGGGCGCAAACAGAATGTGGAGCATTGGATTGGACATGAGAACTTTGAATTGATTCATCATGATATTGTAAACCCTTTGTACATAGAAGTGGATGAGATTTACCACCTTGCAAGTCCTGCGTCACCTCCACATTACATGTACAATCCTGTTAAAACTATTAAAACCAACACTGTAGGCACAATAAATATGTTAGGTTAGTATGCTGTTACAATATATTGCAATAATCAATGATACAGGACTTGATGTCCGTGACTGTGAAAGTAGTTGAGGAGGCCTAATAAGGTTCCTGTAAAGCTACATGGGCCCAGGAATCCACTGATTGGTGATTTTGAATATGAGTTTGACATTCAGAGGACTGTGCATCATGATATATTCTTATAATTAAACTAACAAGATGCACTAATTTCTCAAATTTATTTTTGGAAAAGAACTCTACATGTTTCGGACAGGTTTTCTGTCCATCATCAGGAGTCTAGTACTGTATACACAGCAATAGGTGTATGTCATACAGGTTATGCCGCCTGCTTGCCTGTGGGATCAGGATCCTGATCCTGCTAGCAAGCAGGTAGCATAACCTGTATGACATATACCTATTGCTGTGTATACAGTACTAGACTCCTGATGATGGACAGAAAACCTGTCCGAAACAAGTAGAATTTTATTCCAAAAATAAATTTGAGAAATTAGTGCATCTTGTTAGTTTTATTATAAGAATATTTGAATATGGGATTTGAATATAATAACAAACTTCTGGGTTTTATGAAAGTGTTGACATTTTTTGACCAGCTGAGCTGTCAGCTTAATAAAGATCTTTTACTGTGGGCCTATGTGTCCATTGTAGAACTGCAGCAGCTGTTGCTTTCGTATGTAGCATTTGAAGCTGTTAAATGTGAAACGTGGTCCTAAGTTTGTATAACATCACCAGTTGGCAGGCTGCAGATTCATATCTGGGGTCTGAATGTTTTTCTTCAGGATAATGACAGTGAATTATGTTACAGAATCATTAATTATTGTTAAACAAATTTATGGTACAGAACTAAAAAAATATATAAATTATACATTTTCTGTTCCATGCATTATGATTCACTTGTTACAAGGTAAACCAACAAATGCACACACTTAGTTAGAATTACGATAATGTTGTAATAAGTGAACTTCTACTTGTTTGGACCTGATGTAATAGTCTATGTATAAAAACATTATTGTAATTCTAATGAAGTGTTGCCATGTTTGGTTTGCACTGTAGCAATAAATATGTGAATTAAGTACACATGCAATATTTTGTGGTGAACATTACAGTATCCCAATTTCTGCACTACCAGTAAAAACCTTAAAATTACTGCTCCTCCTTTCTGAAGCTTATAAAGCTGGAGAAAGGATGATGGAACTTTAGAATGGATTCAAGGCTGATATCAAATTTGTGTGTGTACCACCCAGTTGTCCATACTGTGTATGGAGCCCATATCAAACTTCAACAGACATTTTGAAAGCTACACATTTTTAAAAAAAGAAAGCTGCTGGTGACATAAGAATTTATATGTCACTGTTCTGAAATTTCTATTTGTAACATTTCTTTGATCACATAAATACTAATCTAAACAGATATTTGTATATATAAGTGAGACAGGCAAAATTATAAGTAATGTGTTTGTAGACTAAATGTACAGTGTTCATTTTTAGCATTTGTGCAGGTTTGGCTAAGCGTGTGGGAGCAAGAGTATTGATTGCCAGCACATCAGAAGTGTATGGAGATCCAGAAGTACATCCACAACCTGAAACTTATTGGGGTCATGTTAATCCAATAGGTAAGACAATAAATAACATGTTAAGTTATTGCACTTTTTTTTTGGACAAAAATAAAGTCCTGAAATTTGATGTTGCTGCAGTGACTGGACGGTGGAATGTTATCTGAAACCTGATGGGTAGTCCACAACCCTTGATGACAGAGGTAGCAGATTCTTCTAAAATGTCTACATATTTGCCAGACCCAGTTTGTTACAGTTCTCTCAAAAGTGTGCCATTGGACCCTCTTCTTTGCTGCTATATCTTAGCCTTAGAGTTAAATGAGTGCGTCAAGTGAATGTGGAATATGGAGTCTGTGGTACGTGAAATGCCAATTCAGAAGGATTAATTCTTGCAGCAGAGCTTGCAGTAAATCAACGCAGGCTAGTATCCTGTTTGTATGGCACTTGTATTGTTGTGAGTTCAAATTTCGCAGCATTGCTGCTCACACATTGATGCAAGGTTCACTAGCAGCTGCTAGTACATTTTGTAGCTTCTAAAAGGGACAGCAAAATAAAATTTAAAAATTGCAGTTATGTATGTAGCTAATGCATTTTGTGCTAACACAAGTTATGCAGTGAAAAGTTAAAGAAGTGAATACAAAGAAAAAGCAAGTGAGCAGTCAGATACTGTAGAGTATTGCTGCTATTGAAATTAGGGCAGAGCCAAACAAAGTACTGTCCATGCAGGCAGTAGTTATGATCAGAGAATTATGGTGCATTGTTTTGCTGAAATATTGTCTACTAGTCAGCAAAGTACTTTATATTATTTGTGCAGGTTTTGATATTTTTTTTCAGTATTTGCTTGTAAAGTGAGGTTTTTGTAGATGGGTTTGTCGATGTTCTGGTCTCATCTTGTAGGATGTGGCTTTTTCCATTCTGAAAATGAATGCACCACACTCTTCCACAACATTGATATGTTTCGACTATACCAAATGACATCACATCTCATAAGACTGTACTGTTAAGTTTTTCAATGGTTTGCTCTGTACCTGCTGTTGTGTCATTATTCTTGGGTCTGTGATATGCCAGTCTTTGTCCTACTGTATTGACCAAAGGCAAAGATGTCTCTGTGCCTTCACTAAAAGGATATGGAGGGAGTGGAAGTGTAGCTTCCCTCATTCTCAGCCTCAGCTCTAGATGGAGGTGTGTGGTCAACTCACACCGTACCTGTGCCACCACTGGAGAAACTTCTGGATGGGCTGGACAGCTACTCTCAAAATTCTTAGAGAAAAGAATAATTTTCTGCCCCTCCTGGGAACTGAACCCTGGACCATCCATCCTGTAGTGTGTTTATGCAAATGACTATGCCTTACTGTATCATACCTTAATGATCGACTTCAGAAATTCATTGGTTAGCATGATGCTCCTTTGAAGTAGGATATGTTGCTTTCATGTTGGAAGTCTAACAAGCGTATCTTGTTTATGGTGCAACAGTATCATTGAATGCTTCAGTATGGCATTTAGCAGCTGTGCCAGGGACTATGGTGTGTACGAGTATACATTCACTGCTGAAAGCATTTAATGCAAAATTAATTTTTTGTAGTTGTAGGAGTGGAGTGAGACTGAGTCCCTGCTATTTTAACCCTATTAGGTCTGTTGTACCAGCCCGTGGTGGTAGATGCTTGTGAAGTGATGGTGGAATGAAAACTGGCAGGGGAAAACCAAAGTGCTTGGAGAAGCATCTGCCACAGTGCTAGACTGTCCACCACAGATCCTACACAAACTTCCAGAATTGAACCTGGGCCTATGCAGTAAGAAGGTGGTAACTGATCACTTGCACTATGACAGCTATAATTCAAATGTACATTGACAGTTTTTCTTTCTTCTGCTTTCAGGTCCGAGAGCTTGCTATGATGAGGGCAAACGTGTAGCAGAGACTTTAAGTTATGCTTATGCTAAGCAAGAAAAAGTAGATGTGAGAGTAGCAAGAATTTTCAACACATATGGTCCAAGAATGCATATGAATGATGGCCGAGTTGTTTCAAACTTCATATTACAAGCTCTGAAGAATGAATCAATTACAGTAAGAACATCTTGTTAATTTCTGTGGGGTGAAAGTAAAGTTATCCATGTGTCTTAAGCACCATACCATGAAGATGTAAGGGGAAGATGGGGTAAAGCTCTGCAGATTTCCTAATTGTATTTCTATATGGGGTTCATTATTTCTGTAGGTTGTCAGTTATGTATGTTTAATGAGATAGTGTTGCATAATATATATTCACTTTACATGCATTCACTTTTAGTATTTGCCACCAGCTGTCCTATTTTTAGGATGCAGCTACCACTGCCAGTCAATGACTGCATTTCATATACAGGGTATACACAAAAGAATGGTGTGGTTTCAAAAGTTAACAAGGAATTTATTTCTCACCTTACACGGGCACAACATACACCATCAGCAGCAGCAACTGTCCAAGTTTCTCATAAGCTACCAGCAGTTCGTTTCTCATGCTTACTGCGGGGCCAGTTTCCAAGATGGCGTCGCAGCAGGAAAAGGCTTTCTGTGTGCTCTGTTTTGAGGTGTCCAGATCTGTGATTACAATGCAGCGTGAGTTTCATGCACAGTTTAGAAAAGACGCACTTGGTGGCCCCGCAGTAAGCATGAGAAGCGAACTGCTGGTAGCGCATGAGAAACTTGGACAGTTGCTGCTGCTGACGGTGTACGTTGTGCCCATGTAAGGTGAGAAATAAATTCCTTGGTAAGTTCTGAAACTGCACCATTCTTTGTGTATACCCTGTATAGTCAACAAATATACTGACTGAAGTTTTAGAGACATGCACTATCTCCCCCCCCCCCTTTTTTCTCCACAAAATGCTGTTTATTTTATAATATTATCTTTTTTGGTTCATAAAATATTCATATTTTAGATAAAGGATGCTCCAAAATTTACATGTCCAGCTTTGCCTCCAAAAGGTTATGGTGTAGCCATTTCTCTGTCAGTGACAGGATTGATTCTAGAGGGTATCTTCTAATGGACCAGCTATATGACAAATGTTGAGAGACCAATTTTGTCTGGAGTGTAATTTGCTTGTATGTAAAGACATTGACACCCAACCATACAGAACATATGATTATCAATATTGTACCTTTTTTTGACCCAGCCACAGTATGCCAGAGTATGAATTTCTTCATGTCCTCTTCAGAATGAAAGCAGCTTTTCATAGGTGCCTACCAGATTGACTTACCATTGCTGTTTGAATAGTTTAACTGCCTGTATTTATGTCCTAAAGTGACTGACTATTATGTTCATTGCAGATCTATGGTCATGGAAAGCAGACCCGATCTTTCCAGTATGTTTCTGATCTCGTAGATGGACTGATAGCGCTTATGACTTCCAATTATACTCTTCCTGTTAATTTAGGAAATCCTACTGAATACACAATTGAAGGTAAGCCATGCATTTCCATCCATTCTACCTTTATATTCTACAATGATTGTGGAATTTCAGCATCATCAGAGGTTAGGCACCAGTGGTTGGTTCTGTTCCCATTGGAGTTATTCTTTCATTTTGTCTTGCCGGTTATATGTATGTGGAGCCAGGATAGTGTAGTCAGTGTAATGTGTAGGATACAGACTGGACAACTAAGGAATTATGGTTCAATTCATGGCAGTGGAAGAGACCTAAGCATGCAGACTGGTTCTAGGATGCAACTAGCTTCCTATGTAGTGGATAATGTTGGTACTTTCCCCAGGGGGTAGAGTGGCCAGGGCACAGCTGGCTACTTAACCTCAATGTAGTACCAGGGTTAGGAATGAGTGGAGCTATACCTCTGCTGCCCCAGTGTTCTTGGTGTGCACAGGGACAGTTTCCATTTTTGTGTCTTGGTGTGGGGAGACAAGTTGTCCTAGGAGTCTGAAGGTGGGATTGCAGGAAATAGGGGGGGGGGGGGCCTCCTCCTTAGCCGTCTTTCCTTTTGCCATCAAGTGCCCTCTTTCTTCATTTGGCCACTCATATGGAACCTGTTCACCACAAACAATCCCT
>Ga0123352_10008069_pt1 | contig 16351 bp, 11 predicted proteins | sample TergutLab28metaG_FD_89700 | JGI IMG/M metagenome (GOLD analysis project Ga0123352, IMG submission 89700) | Labiotermes labralis P1 segment gut microbial communities from Petit-Saut dam, French Guiana - Lab288 P1 | ecosystem: Host-associated > Arthropoda: Insects > Digestive system > Gut ... | reverse complement strand
TTAAATAATAAAAAAAAAAATATAAAAAAAAATTTTTATTTTTATGTGGGTGAGTGTGTTGGGTGTTAGAGGGGGAGGGTGGGGGGGGGGGGTGGAGCAGTTCTCAAACACATGATTCTGCAAAGAAACAAAACTCTGACCAGTGAAACTGAATCACTCACAAAATAACATTCAAATTCATAAAAAAGTAAACTTAACTGCTTTTTGTATTTAACTTTCATTATTTGTGGTTAAATGAGTAAATGGGATTTACATATCAATGAAACATTAAAATGCACTACTATAAAAAAAGAACACAAAAACACTAAAAACACTTTTTTTTTGTGGCATGAGATTTTCACTAGAACCCCTACAAAAAGGGAGTGATGATTGTACACACCAATTTAATCCCACAACAGTAAATGTCAACTTCTGTTTGCATCATGTTCACATCATTAACTTCCCAGATCCTTCTTCAGCCAAAGAATGCACAATATGTAATCAATGGCAATAACAGTAGAATGCCTACATATTCAAAAGTGAAACTGCTTTTTAAAAATAGGCATATCAAGCACATTCAACTACGGATTTAAGTTTTGGTTTATGTGAAATGACGTTCTTACAAGATGACTATAAAACTGTTATACTGTATTATATTACATTCATAATATGTTTGACATCCTTGTACCATAAAGGACCCATGAAATGCAAATAAATTTTATTTTCGTCTATTCCATTCTAAGTATTTCATCTAACCTGATGAAATATGGCAAAAATGTTATAGGACGCTAAGGTAATATTATCATTACCTCAGCATGTTCGTTCAGATACTATGTTTTTGTTAACAAAATAAGAGTATTCTGAAGCATTAGTGAATTAAGAACTATTAAGTTAACCCTTAAATGGTAAATAATGCATCCTTTCAATGTTAGTGCAGGGTTTTGTTTAAGAAATACATCAGAAGACAATGTGCAAGACAATATTCTAAGAGATGGGGTCAAGACCTCAACACATTTATCTGGGTGGGGGAAGAACAGAGAGAATTTTTAGCTTGTATCACAATGACAAGGGCAGAGTAATTTATTAATATCACTACAATGAGATAACTCAGATGACAAAATTTTTACATAAACACTCAGTCCACTTAGTGATTTTTCTTTACATATCCATTCCTCGTCCTTCACAGTCTGTCTCATTTTAAGTCCCGACACCATAATAATTAATCTACACACCTTCCTCTCCTACTCATATTCCTGCCTGTTACTAGATGGGCGATGGATTTCCTTCTCCTACAGATGTTTCCTCACACCAAGAGAAAGACAAAATATTCATACCATTGTCAGAAATGCCATTTATTCATTCTTCATTCACACTCAATCCACATAAGATCACATATGAGACCATGGGATATATAATTGGTCAAAAATTGCAAATAAACAAGTAACTGTTGTAAGAAACATTAGAATAAGATAAAATATATCAAATAAGAAGCACAACAGTACAAGAATATATAAGTAATATAATAATACTAACACAACAGAATAAATTATGTAAATATTATTAAATTATAAAAACTGCAAATACCTGGAACACACCTATTGTGAACATAATAAACTGAATGGAATAAGAGATTTTATACAATTAAACAAAGAATTAATGCATACAACTTGTAAGTCATATTATACAATGGTAGTAACAAATTTAATAAGACCAGACATGATACGCATTTTAATTCATGAAAAGTTACAAATAAAGGAATTATAAAAGGAAATACATAAATAACCAAGGTCTTACACAGTACTGTAATTACAATATTCATCCAATGTATAAGAATTTGAATAAAGGAAAATCCTTAAAACCACTTTAAACTGTTTAATATTATGACACAAATGTTTAATATGGAAGGAAGACTATGGAAAATCTTAATACTCATACAGTAGGTGCCTGTTTGATAAAGTGACAATTAAGATGAAATCTGATGAATATTAGAACTTTGTGTAGTATCCTTACCATGAATATCAGAACTTGGGAAAACATGGGACATCTGGTGTCCTGAACCAGATTTTGCAGGACAATGAGACAAATGGCATCCCTATATAAGAAGCATTGTCATAACATCCACATATATATTTTTACACCACTTAAGCTCCCAATTCAAGAGCATACATTATTTCAATCCTACCACCCTGTAGACAAAATTGAAACCTCAATTATGAAAACATGTATGTAAGCATGGTCATTGTGTTGTGATATGTTGTTCTTTTTGTTATAATGCGTACTGTATTTGAACAGGACATATTCTGTATCACTGCTTTGGTCCTATGAAGGATGTTAGAGTTAGTTCTGCAGACTGCTTTCGTTACACGCGCTCATATGAATGCTGAAACACAGCACTGTACTGCGTTACCCCAAAACAAATAGCAACATAACCTACGTGTAGCAATGATACAAATAAACACATGTAATGAACACAGCCCCGCCATCCCAACCTACAAACTTCTTTTACGCTTACACCATTCTGCTTCGTTGCTGTAGACGGGTTCTGCGGCATATGTTATTAGGCCTAGTCAGCAATCATGTACATAAAACTAAAATTGATAATTATACATCCAAAACTTACCTTAAATCTTGATATAATTATGCCCATTTTAAAGCTATTTTGAAGCTGTTGCTAATGTGAACGAAACCTTCAAAGTTCAACAAATACTAACTCAGCATTGTGTGGTTTCGTCAACAAAACTAACAACAGGGAGCGTTATTCAGAAACAATGAATATTAATAAATTGTGGTGTATTTGTGCACAAGGGAATGACTATTAATAATTCAACACATGCTCAAACAACCAGCATTCACTCGCCCTCGCGCCATTTTCACGTAAACAGTAACTTAATTACACCAAATTATTTTTCTTCAGCGCCATCTTTTGTCGAAGAAGTTTCACGTCTGTGACCGATAGTCCGATGCCGGTTGTGATCTCAACCGCGAAAATGCGTGATAATGATGACGCGAACTGGTTTCCTGGTAGGCATAAAGTTAACAAGAAGAAGTTATACGATAACACTGCATGGAAGGCGGAATTGTCAACCATATCATCAAATCGCTTCTCACCATTAGATAACCTCAAAGTGAACCGAGAGGATGAAGTGATTACTGTGAACAATAGTGAGAACATACTTACATCTGGCGCATCGAAGAACGCTATTTGCCATCAAACTGGTAGCAACAAAATTCCCACGGTAATTAATGGAGTAGTTAAGAATAGTGTAATCCAAAACCCCTCTAAAACTAAGTCCATACCCCCACGTGCTAAACCTGATAAGTTTATCAAATGTCATCATAAAGCTCATATAATTGGCGATAGTCATCTTAAAGGGTCTGCGACTAAAATTAATCAGTATCTTAATACTAACTTTGTGGTTTCTAGTTTCATCAAACCTCGGGCCAATATCAAGCAAATAGTGCACTCTCAAGAAACGGAATTTAAGTGTTCAGGGAAGTATATAATTGCGGTTAGTGGAGGGACAAATGACTTTGACAGTAACGCTGAAAAAAGAAAGAGTGCTTAAGTCCATATGCCACAATTTACTCAGAAATTTACGAATACCAATATAATAATGGTGAGCATCCCTCTTAGACATGATCTTGCAATGAATTCTCAAACTAACCTTGAAATTTGGGACTTCAACAATGAACTAAAGAAAATTGCTAAGTTATTTAGCCATATTGACTTGGTGGAAATGAACTTTGATAGAAAATATTTCACTAAGCATGGCCTACACTTAAATAATTTGGGTAAAGAAGGACTAGCTAAAGTAATAGCCTCTCAAATTAACAAGATCATTAAGTGCAGTTCGAATGACAAGCCTGTAATTTCCCTGCAATGGAAAGATGAGTCTATTAATAAGAGCATTATTGTCAATACCACTCACATGTCTAATCAAAAAACTGCTGTGGATAACCCCTCAAAATTAGAATCTCCTTTAACTCAGATTCATGACACCCAACAGGAATTCATAGGATCTGAATGTATAGGTAGGGCCTCTAACAGACACAATAAAGCCACATTTTCAAGGAATAGTGATTTTTTATGGTGAATACTGATACCGACAGCTTAACTAACTCAAAAATCAACCAATCAAGTAAAAATGATACTAAGCAGTTATGTATAAAAAATGTTAAGAATGATATAAATAACCGATTTATGATCTGCCATCAAAATATTAGGGGTTTAAAGGGTAAAATAAATGAGTTCCTGCTTTCACTATCTGCAGAAGTGCCCCATTTAATCTGTTTCACCGAACAGCATCACTTAAAAGACTATGAACTAGTTAATATACATATTCCTAAATATAAATTAGGTGCTAACTATTGTAGGAAGAATTTAAAACAGGGAGGCATATGTATTTATGTCTGTGAATATTTAACATTTACTAATATTGATTTACTAAAATATAACAAGGAACACGATATAGAAATAGCTGTGATTGAACTTAATACCCAGAAAAGAAAGGTAATTATTATATGTATTTATAGGGCTCCATGTGGTAATTTTGAATGCTTTCTCAATAAACTAGAAATTATACTTAATTCTCTTCATAAATGTAACTCAGAATTCATTATATGTGGTGATATAATTATTAACTATTTAGAATTCAATAATAAAAAGAATCAACTAGACAACCTTTTAGGTACTTATAATCTAAGTGGTACTGTGTTATTTCCTACAAGAATAGTAAGCATTTCAGTTACACTAATTGATAATATAGATATTGATAACAGAAGGACTTATATTAAACCTTGCTCAAATGGACTTTTGGATCATGATGGGCAAACTGTGACACTATTTAACTAACCTATATCATGTGATAGTATGAAAAATATTTATACTAGAAGAAATGATAATAGTACTATAGCTGACTTTCAACTACAGCTAAGCTATGAACAATGGGATAATGTGTTTGGGAACAACAATGTCAATTAAATATTTAATAATTTTCTCAATACCTACTTGAGGTGTTATTACTCCAGCTTCCCTAAAAAAATAACTAAACTTACTTACTTACTCCATGCCACAGAGTCCTTCTTCAGAAGCTAACTGTTTTGCAGCTAGTCAAGAAATTCCCCGCATTTCACGGAACCCGAAGGTTCATTACCGCACTCACAAGCGTCCACCACCTGTCTCTATCCTGGGCCAGCCCAATCCAGTCCATATACCCACATAACACCTCCTGGAGATCCATCCTAATATTATCCACCCATCTGCGCCTAGGTCTCCCCATTGGTCTCTAACTAAAACCCAACATAATTATAAACACTGGATAACAACTGGAATTAAGGTAACCCATAAGAGGAAAACAGAACTCTTACGCTTATGTAAGCACAGTAATGATTCTAACCTCAAAACGTGTGATAAAAGATGTTGTAAACTTCTTTCTAATGCAATTCTTTCTGCAAAAAAATTTTGCTATAATTGAATTATTTTCAATTCTGACAATAAAATGATAACTACCTGGAAAATTATATATCATGAAAATGGAAAACCTGACCACTGTAAAAATACAATATCTTTGAGGATGGTAACAAAGAGATAACTAATCAGAACACAATTGCCAATATATTTAATAGATATTTCTCATCTATTGCTGAATCTCTTAATTCAGGAAACGATAAACATACTAATATAAAAGAACCTAACCCGATAAGATATCTAATAAATAGCTTCCACTGACCTTTTCCAAAAATGAGCTGGCATTATGCATCCAATTATAAAATTGAAAAGATTATTGAATCCTTAAAAACAAAAAATACTGGTGGATATGATGAAATTTCTACTCGAAAACTAAAATTAAGTGCACTATACTTTATATCTCTGCTTACATATATCTGCAATGCAATTTTAAATATAACTACTAATTCTATTTTAGTTAATGAACAATACGGATTTGGAACTTGGTACTCAACTTAACAAGCCTCCTTTTCATTAATAAATAATATTTTAACCGCTATGAACAATAATTTAAAAATTGGAGGTATCTTCTGCGACCTTCAAAAAGCTTTTGATTGTGTGAATCACAAAATACTATTGGATAAACTAGAATTTTACAGTACTAAAGGAAAATTTAAAACACTAATCGAATCCTATCTAATCTGCAGATATCAGAAAGTAATACTTAATAATAATGCTAATACTAACAGCTCTTCAAAATGGAAATTGATCAAAAATGGGGTACCTCAAGGTTCAATTCTTGGTTCTCTGTTTTTCCTTCTTTATATAAATGACATACCAAAAATAACAGTATGGTACTCTTCACTGACGATACCTGTCTTTTAATAACTGATTCTAACGATTTAGATTTTAATATCAATATTAATCAATCTTTCTGCAACATAATCTCTTAGTTTGACAGCAACTTACTTATACTTACCTTCAATAAAACTCACTACGTGGAATTTAGAATGAAAAATTACCAGGTTAAAACTCAAGTTATATATGAGCACAAAAATATTTCAAATTCCACTGAGACTAAATTTTTGGGACTAATTATCGACGAGACACTGTCTTGGAATCAACATATTGATCAGAAAGCAACCAAACTATGCTCTGCTGGTTATGCTTTAAGAAATCTAAAACATATTGTACCCCAATCTACGCTAAGAACAATTTATTATGCTTATATACATTCCATTTTAAGTTATGGTATAATTTTCTGAGGGAGATCTTCCAAAGCTAAAAAGTTATTTACTTCACAAAAGAAAATTCTAGAATCATAACCAACATTGGAGTAAGGGAATCTTGTAGGGAAGCTTTTAAAAACATGGAAATTGACGTATTTGCAATACATTTCTCACTAATTTTATTTCCAGTTAAAAACAAACACTTATTCACCTCAAACAGGAAAATTCATAAATACATAACTAGGATCAACACTAACCTCTATCTACCAACTGTTAATATAACCAAATTCTATAAAGGATGTTATATATTGGGTTCTAAAGCTTTTAATCACTTACCACAACATATAAAAATTTTGGTCAGTGATTGAAATGCTTCAAATTCTCTCTCAAGAGATTCTTATATAATCATTCTTTTAATTCAATTGAAGAATACTTCGAATATAATGAGGACAAGGACATGTAATTCCTACCATATGGACTGTGATTTTTAAACTTATTTATTGTATTATTTTATACAATCTTTTAATATCTTGTGTATAATGTTAATTTATCTTTATTACTGTAGTTGACAAGTATTCTTTTCTATCTGATATTAGTTATACCAATTATAAGTTCCTTGAAGATGCATATTGTACATGACTTTTTCCAGTTCCATGGTATGTACCTAAATGGGATGTATGGAAATAAATTAGAATATATAAATACCAATTCGCATTTTTCTGTGTAAACCAAACCCCACCCGACAAATGAACCGATGTTTCGTAATTTGTTAGACACATATTTTTATTACTCTGACAGTGTACCACTACAAATACTGACAATAAAATGTAATAAGCTATCTTTTTGTCCTGTTAACAAATCATGCTCAAACATTTTAAGTCCTAAGGTACAATAAGGACAATTTCCTTTTCATATTTTCATTCCATCCTATCGTATGACATAATTTTCTGGGGTAATTCTGCATACAGTTCTAATATTTTTGAAGTTCAAAAAAGGATAATTACAATAATTATAAATGCCAGAAATAGAAATTCTTGTTGTCAATTATTCAACAATCTAAAAATGTTACCATTAAAGACACAATATATTTTTTCCCTTTTATTATTTGTTGCCAAAAATAGAAATTTATATGAATCAAATTTAGAAATTCACAATATTAACACCAGATTTAGTTCTGACTTACATACTCTAACTGCAAACTTAACAACTTTCCAAAAAGGTCCCTTTTTATTTTGGAATCAAAGTTTTAAATCTTCCTACTAGCACCAAAAAATACATCTTATGACATAAACCAATTCAGATATGTTTTAAAAGGTTTCCTTCTTATAATTTCATTTTACTCGGAGGAATATTTTACTTGGAATTCCAATAGAGATCTTGGCAGAGTGTAATCATTTTAAAAGTAAGCATCTAAATATTCTTACGTGTAATATAACGCAATACCATTCTATATTATTACTTTTAATTTGAATTCTTAACTCTGAAGTATACTTATATAAATTCACATATATCTAGATGTAGTGAAAAATTCCACTTGAAATTGGTCTTTAAATTTTGTATTATTATATTATATTGGTGGATGTCCATATATTATAAGTTGTATTATATATAGTAATCTGTAATTTATGTGTCCAATGTTACGTGTGTGACTGAATGGATGAACAAATAAACCAAACCAAATATAAAACGGAGAAAATGTAAGGTGCTGTACGTGTCACAGGCCGCCAAGTTCACCAAATCAAGAGCATTCCGGTTCTCTTAAACCAGAAATTGAAAACTCGAGGCCTTCGCTCTTCTGAGATGCTAGGCAGCGAAGATTGGTAGTTAGTTACCGATGTTTCGGGCAACCTTTCAGTCCCATCTTCAAGGTGTAAAACAGTCAGGCCTGCTTTACCTTTAAAGATGAGACAAAATGAGAACTGAACTGAATTTTGTTGTGCCTTCCCATTCTTAACAGCACTAAGCGAAATTGCCCTCGTCTCAGATATGTTGGTGCTAGCGATTCCTAGTGTACCCATGGCATGCAATCTGCTTGCATTAACATACTACACAAAATGATTAATACAGCCAAAAAGAATTTCACTTCACGGTACTCCATGGAATCTACAACTAACAGGGCGTCGCTTTCAGACTATACTGCCATCTATGTCTACCCTTCAGTGAGTTATCTAGACAGTGCTCGTGTGGGTGCATTTGAGAACTACGTCTATTTAACTTCCTCGAAAAAATTATGATTACTCTGCATTGTTGATACCATGGAGGAAATATGTGGAGAGAATGTAGGAGGATCACCACCCAGTGTTAGCTTCCCAGTATCATCTGTGTGCAAGCCATGATCTGGGGTAACCAAAACAAAGATGGGAAGATATGCTTCAAAGGACTTGAAAGCTGATTACAATGATGATAATGGTTTCCAGAGCACAATCTGTACCATGGGCAACTACAGATCCCTTCCCCCATTTCCTGATCCCACTTTAAATCCAAAATTCCCTGAAATTGAAGATACAAGTCTTCTGTTGATATTACACTTGTAAATCAGAGGACATTTTGGAGGAATATAGTGCCTGCATCTTGAGCGTCAAGCAGACCAAGGAGTCTGCTAGAAGATGAATGTCCTACAATCCTTCAAGATTTCAGGATCTGCACACTGCCCACTTCCTAGAATAATTCACTCTTCAACAACAACAATAACAACAGTGTAAGAACCTCAAATCTCATAGCACTGAAATTATGTTCTTCTTCATAATGACATCATGTAATCTAGTACAGACCCACCAGTCCAGAGTAACATACTACCTCCACTTTGGGATGGCCTACTGAACTGTATGTTCATCCAAAACAGTGACTGCCATGGACCAGACCACATTATGTCCTAACTGAAACTATATGGCTGGGAACTGAAATAAAACTGTTTTATTTTATTGCTTTTTCTCCTTTACATCAATAATTTGCCAGGTTCAATAAATAAATTATCTAAACCAACGCTGTTTGCAGATGATACCAATATAATTTTTACACATCCATATCTTACTGAATTTAAAGAAGAAATCAATAAAGTCTTTGTGAAGATAATAATATGGTTTCAAAACAATTTACTATCACTGAATTTAAACAAAACTTACTATATGCAGTTTATGTCAAAAACTAATTATGCAGTTCATGTGAATATAAATTATAAAACTAATCAAATTAATGTATACTACACTAAATTTTTAGGTTTGACTTTAGCACACTGTCCTGGAAACCACATACAGACCAACTTATTTCCAAACTAAATTCAGCATGTTACATAATCAGGTCTCTGAAGTCCATCATTTCCTTGGAGAATCTAAAAAATGATCTACTTCTTTAGTGTACACTACATCGTATCTTATGGTATAATTTTTTGGGGTAACTCCACCTACAGAAATACCATCTTTAAATTACGGAAGAGAGTAATAAGAGTTATGATGAATGCTGGAAACAGAGAATCTTGCCATGAGCAGTTCAAAAAATTAAACATTCTACCCCTATACTCACAGTACATACTCTCCTTATTATATTACTCTTCATAGTTATGAATATAAATGACTCTTTGTACTTAAGAATATAAATATGTTCAAATCCAATTCGGTGGTACATTCTAATAATACAAGACACTGTTCAGACCTGTATCTGCCTTCAGTGCATTTGTCTAAGGTACAAGAGGAGTGTATCACTCAGGGATCAAAGTCAATTGCTTACCTCCAAGGATAACAAGTTTATCCAGTGACATGAGGAAATTTAAAACAGCATCAAAAAGGTTTCTTTTGGAAGGTTCATTTTATACTATTCAAGAATACTTTGACTGGAACCTATTCAGCAATCCTAGTACAGGGAATTTACCAGTAATTAATGATTGCTGATGTTGTAGTTTTAATAATTAAATTATTCGTTTATTGTATTTCTTTTGTTTGTTAAGTCTGTATGTGCATAAATTTATTTTAAAACACTTATATTCTTCCTTAAAGTAAATTTTATTGATAGCTCTTCCATTTACATGTTAACTATATGTTGTTTATATTGACTGTTTCCACATCCACATGAAATTGTATTTCGATTGGATTTATGGAAAATAAAGCTAACTAACTAACTAACAATTTCTGGTCTGAAACAATCGTGATCAAAAACATAAACTCTAAATTTATTCAGTGCATATACTATGGCTAGAAACTCCGTTCTAGTGCCGAATTGTTCTGATGTGCAGGTGTCAACACCCATGAGTAGTAGATGTTATGTGTATTTCTTAGTTTCTGCCTTTTATATAATTACTCCCACCTTCACTGTGCCACTGGCCTTATTGTTAGTAATCTACAGCAATGACCACTCAAGTCACCTGGGTGTATTCTTCCTGTAAACTACCCACTTGCATTTTGTTCACATTTCAGTAGTGATGGTAAGGGTTCCACAGTAGTAGTATAGTTCACTAGGAATTTTTTTGATAATTACATGTACCAAGATATTTTGCCACAACTGTTTTTTATTCTTGGGTGATGGATGATTTAGTAATGCTGCTCGCAGTTATGAAGAAAAGATGCTTCACTGTGTTCTTTGTGAATGAAGTCACTTTTAACACTAACATGATGATCAACCCATCACAAAGTGTTCGCAGATCAACATACTAATTAACTTTGTGGAAACAATGCTTCTAATGCTCAAATTTGTTATTGGACATAGCCCAGTACTATATACATCATACTCAGATCCTAACATCCACTCCCTTGCGATTATTGTCAGTTTGGTTAAAATATCTGGTAACAGTGATATATCATCAATGTTGGGGAACCATCTTTTAACATTTTCTAACTTTTGTCCCTCAAAATTGAAAACATAAGTTTTGACATTTCAGAGACTTGCTTTGTTTCTGTCTTCAAGTAAGACGCATATTGGTTAAGAGAAGATGCTAAATCTGAAAGCTGTGCAGGTAAAACAGTTTAACAAACTGAATAAAATTATAGAATTGACATCACAAAGAATCCAAATAAAAAATTATGCAGGTAGTAAGTGGCATTCTGAAGTACACCCAATGGTTAACTGTATCACGCATTCCACCAAGTAGAAAAAACCAAGGGACTGATGAAACTAAGATCTCCTGAATAAAGTAAATGATGCATGTAGTAATGTGGTGGCTGCAACTGTAGGTATCTGGCTTTTGTCAGCTCGTAAATCACTATGGATGTTACGCTGTATATACTCAACAATAAGTCAAGAAATTTTTCCTTAGTCATCAGCTGCTTTTTACTTGTCACCATATAATGAAACAAAGTGGTAAACACATTTAGTGTAGGCATTTACCTGAAAATTGGAATTATGAAAACAAAAGACAGAATTCTCCTATGTGACAAATAATGATGAAATAAGTACATAACATTCAGTACCTTGCACTAGTTTCAGTTTGGTTCAAGAGCTTATGGCTAAAAACACCTCAAACAAAGAGTACAACCATGAATATCCTACTCCTAGAAAACTGAGCACCATTTTAAGCAAATAAAAATATGTCACCAGAATGATTAATACAAAAACATGGGCATGTGCATGCACATGCATACACGTGCGCACGTACACACACACACACATATATATATATATATATGCATGTCTATGTTCAGTGACAGCAACTGACAATTACAAGTCATAACATATAATTGTATGTTATTTTGTACAACAGCTGGCCATTATGGACTTCTATTGTAATATAAGTCAGTGTGTGTGTGTGTGTACACATATATATATATATATATATATACATACACACACACACATACAGTGACTTACTCATGTAGGTGATAAAAAGATGTGGCTTGCATGTATAAAGTAATTCATACCTACTGTGACTGAAATCTGATGGAATTTGAGGGCAAGAGAAAGCAGAAATGTAATTAAAGTTGAATGGCATCGCATTTGTAATGACACCCTGCAATCAATTAGTTACCAATGCTGTTAAGTTCCATCCAAGATGAGGAAGAATTAGAAGTCTACCTAATACAGGATACACCAACATTGAACAGAAAAAGGGGAAATGCTGTCCAATTAAATGTAAATCCATTTTTGTACGAAAGGGAAAATACTGTAATGTAGACGGCACTTAAATAGAACAACTCTCTGGTTGCAGGAGAAATGTCATATTTAAAATGGTGTACACCCAGTTACAATCAGCATAAATAAAATTCTTTTGTCACACACTTTCCACTCTGTCCATGAATTTGTAAATTTACATAAAGTGCATTATTTTAATTACACATTAAATACCTGTAAAAATATCATGGAATAACTATCAGGAATTTCTCTGTTACATGGAAATGAAGTTCATAATATCCTTTGTTTTTCCTACTAAAACTACCTTACTGTTATTTTTACAGTGTCTTGTTCCACATATTTAATCACAATCCATGAAATATATATAATTTATATACCTAAGGTTACTCATAAACACTGTACTTGAACAACCTCTTTAACTTTAACAAGCTTCTTGATACTTATAATTTTTGTTTTCCAAATAGCTGAATATCTTCGTTGTGACTGTTATGTGTAAAAATATTTTGATATTAAAGAATAATATTGTTATTCTTCATAAGGCAGAAGGCATACAATTCTGATTCATACCTTTGGGTTTAAAACACTTGTTAGTGACTTTGAAAAGGTTTGTATAAAATTTCCAGTTTCTAAGTTAAACAGTTTAGAATGTAGGGCCTCATATAAAGTTGAAGCTCCAAGAACACACAAACTCATGCATATAACCAACACACACTATCCAGACACAATCTTTGGATTTTCACACCCACAGATTCCATCAACATTCTTTTTAACAAAAAAGTATCAACCAGTGACAGAATTCTCATATTTGGGCACTACATCAACAAGTCAAAATATCATTCATGAAGAAATTAAGATGTGAAATTCAGAAATGCTTGTCATAATTTGATTCAGAATCTTATGTCACCCTGTCTCCTACCCACGAGGCAAATATTAAAATCTACAACTATATAACTATAATTTTGCATGTTGTTCTGTATGGGTGTAAAACTTGGTCTTTCAAATTAAAGGAAGAACATAGAATGATGGCTTTTCAGATTAGGAGACTAAGAATACTTGGTTCAAGTTTAAAGAATTCTGATTATGGTACACAGTTAGGACTGAAATTTTGGACACTGTCCAACATCTCAAGCTAAGAACACTTACCACTACAGTTACCTCTCCACCTTGAGATGGAATGAGGAAAATGGGATAACCCATGCTGATAGGCCCGTCAAAAACAGTGAGTCCAGGGACACAGACTAATTCATTATACCGGACCCACCACATCAGCTTCTCACCTTTCCCTCTTATACACAAAGATGGACTCAGATTTTGCTTTTAAATGTTGTGGGTGTTTTAGCCTAAGAAATTCACCAGTGTCCAAAACCTGAGAAACTGAATAATGAGTAACTTCATGACTAATATTCCTCACCAAATACTATGAGAATGTTCACATACAGGATAAGGGTAAAGTAAGTGCCATTCATGTCTATAAATGCATAGAGGGTTTTGATGGGAAAAATACGAAGGAAGGAAAATGCTTGGAAACCTATGAACACATGGGAGGATTATTTACTACTAGTTTTTAATACTTATTTTAATACATGAACTGTGCATCTTTTTTTGTTTTTATTATACCAACGAATGCACAATTAATATCATAAATGTGTATGTCAAAACAATATTTAATCTACACTCCATATTTCGTCATGATGACATGAAATTGTAGAAACATGTAGGAGTACATATTACACACTCCAAGCAGCTGTGAAGGACTGCTAGCTTTCCAAGTAGATGTCTGGTCAGTGCAGCCTGTTTGTTTGATATAAACTTAGTAACTTGGAAGATAAGTAATCATGGATTAGTTGATTGGTTAGAAAGAAATGGCAGTATCTGGAAACTGCATCCTGAAACAGGCCTATTTTATGAGCACATGGTGAGTAAAAATAATTTGTAAGATGAACATGGGCATGTTGAAAATGAAGTACACTACATGAAAAAAATCTGAACTCCCCTCTCCACCCATCACTTCACCCTACACATGCAGTACCATGGGAGTGAGCTCTGCCCTTATGATGAAATGTCTGAGCCATGGCATGCACAAGAATCTTGCCTCCACGTCTTAAGATGAACTGCCATACATACAGCAATAATCATGGATTATTTCCTTGTATCCTTCCATGTTTCAGAAGGAACTGGTATACGGATGAAAAATCCTTGTCAGCAAACCCACTGGTGAGCATGGAGGAGTACAATTCATAGGCTAAAGATCCCAGGGGAGTAGGGGTGGCTGTCCTAGCAGCAGCATCATTGGCAAGACCCAGATCTTTTGCCATTAGTTTTGTTTGAAATCCACCCTGTTAATAAAACAAAACAGTACTAAATTCAGTTGTGTGTAAATTTAATGCCGTACATTTCCCATGCAACTATATAACATGTAAACTTTAAATCCAACTTGCTGCACAACATTTTTATTTGTTAATTACTGCTTCACCATGTTTCGGCCTAGCTTTCTTTAGCATATGCAGCTTACGTTTCAACTTTACATGCTACAGAAAGATCCCTGAAGATGGCCACCAGTTAAGGCCGAAACATGTAGGAGCATTAATTAACAAATAAAAGAGTAGTGTAAAAGGTTGGGTTAAATTTTACATAACAGTCAAGTGTTTCACAACTGCTCAGTAATTAAGAATCAAGTTTACATTCAGTAATAGACACATATTTTTAAAAATGTCCTTGATTTGAATATGTCTTCCTCTTACACCTTCAATGTAAAGTTAGAAAGTGTAATTTGTCCAAATGGCACCAGTACAAATTTAACACTCTTCTGTCAACTGAAAAATACTACAATATAGATATACATATGACATCTGAAATGGGACAAATTATACAAAGAAGATTTTCAATTTGACTTGCAACCTCCCTACAAGATGGAGGGTAAGTGTTCATTCTCTTTCATTGTTGCGTTTCTTTTCCACAATAAAGTTTCAAAACACAAAACATTCTACAACTGTGCATTAACAGTGACAAACTATGCACAAAATACTACGTAACATAGCAATTAAAATGAGACAGTTAAGAATAAAGAAGGAAAAACCAAGACAGATAGTTGACATAAATATTTATTTATGATTAGTGATTAATAAATGAAAATGTTGTGTAAGAAATCAGTCATGTCTTAGATCGTGCACTATCCCACAATTTCGGAAGGCACGAGGAAAACTGATGAATCCGTAAGGATAGTCATGTGTCCCAGCCATATTTCAACTGAGTACTGCAACCTATGTAAAAGACAGTTCTAAGGAAATTATTTGAGCTCAGCACTGAATTCACAAACATGCCAAGTTGTGAACTGAGGCTGAGGGTCACATTCTGGACACTGGAAATTCAGCACTGAAGAATTTGTGCCATTACATATTCACTTATTCTTTATTTTCTAACATACAAGTAATGGTAAATCAGTTAGCCTTGTATCACATTTCTGACTTTGAATGACCTCAGAATAAGATATCGCAGTCAAGCCATTAAGTCATAAATCACTCTGTGTATGTGTGTGTGAGAGAGAGAGAGAGAGAAATCGCATGTTATTTTTATAAATGGATATTTCAAGCTAAAACATTTTCACATACACATTAATGCATGCATTCATTTTTTCCGTGTTACT
>Ga0123352_10008068_pt1 | contig 16352 bp, 10 predicted proteins | sample TergutLab28metaG_FD_89700 | JGI IMG/M metagenome (GOLD analysis project Ga0123352, IMG submission 89700) | Labiotermes labralis P1 segment gut microbial communities from Petit-Saut dam, French Guiana - Lab288 P1 | ecosystem: Host-associated > Arthropoda: Insects > Digestive system > Gut ... | reverse complement strand
TGTTTAGACTTTTTTGAGACATATATAGGAAATAATTAAGAGTATATATATATATATATATATATATATATATATATATTGCAATGCCGTAAAAGACGAGATCTCGTTTACAATAAGAATTTGCTAAAATATGAAGTATAGTAAAACATAAGTATATATTTTGATGTTTCGCTGACCGTGCATCTCAGTATAATCTTCGTAATTGACCAACTTAATGCACAAATTCTTGTTTTATAATAAGTTTATTATATTCCTCTACATGTTTCGAGCACTATTGTGCTAATCATCACGAGGTCAAAATTGTATTATACAGCATCTGGTATCATCACACCTGTATGTGGCCGTCCGGTGCGCAGGTTGAGAGAGAGAGAGAGAGAGAGAGAGAGAGACTTTGAACCTGCGCACCGTCCGGCCACCTACAGTGTGTGATGATACCAGATACTGTGTAATACAATTTGACCTCCTGATGATGAGCACAATAGTGCTCGAAACATGTAGAGGAATATAATAAACTTATTATAAAACAAGAATTTGTGCATTAAGTTGGTCAATTTCTAAGATTATAAGGATATATAAATACATAAAATCAATACAACCTCTTAGATACAGCCTGAAGATGGTTATAAAATGCCGAAACGTGTAGCTGAAAGCTTTAAATTCATAAAATATTTAATAGGAAGTTGTAATAGATTATATTTTGTTACATTATTTAATTAATAGAGAAAAACACATCGGGGATGCCGTGCTTTAATATTATAAATAAGTGACGTCAGTGCTTTCCTTGCGCTTCCACACAAGTCGCGCACGTACTCACAGATTTCAAACACGTAGGATTTAACTGGCGTCTGTCTTCTGCGCTTTGTTTTTTTTTTACGCTAATTCATTAATTGCCGTAGCTTACACTGCACTTTTAAGCAACAGTACAGCGAATTTCAAGTCAGGTGAACTTTCGGGCCATGCAGTTGACAGCTAAATTAAGTTCTGTAATAAATGTTCTAGAACTGGTCCGCCTGTCCGCATCTCCCAGCTCTGGTGACAAACTGCAACCTAGATATTCGATTTAAATGTGTTATGTTACATGAATAATTTATGTTGGCGATACTAGTTTAATAATAATGAGCATGAGGTCATGTAGAACTTTGAAACGGACCGGCGAGTATTCCGAATATTTGAGTAACATTCATGAGTTTAGAAAGACAGAACATCACTGCAGGACAACTTAATTTCGTGTCATTGTAGATAACTTTCCAGAGACTATTGTGTTTGGATTCTCACCTCTGTTTGCTTGTTTTGGCGTAACAGCCCCCAGTGGGCCAGGGCCTCCTCATTCACGATGCTTCTAGATCACACACAACGACGCAACACAGTCGGTAGGACTCCTCTGGACGAGTGATCAGCCTGTCGCAGAAATCTCTACCTGACAACACATAACACTCACAACACACAAATATCCATGACCCCGTTGGGATTCGAACCCAAATCTCAGCAGGCGAGCGGCCGCAGACCTACGCCTTAGACCGCGCGGCCACTGGGACCGGCATTCTCTCCTCTTCTCTGATAAAATGTTGGAAAAGGCTGTTCTTGTACTGTTGATAGTTGTGCAGACACCACATTAACTGGAGGAATGGTGTGTTTATTTTGAAGGAACCAGAAGGAGACTCCAATTGAGCGGGAGATTCGTTTGGCCCGTGAAAGAGAGGAAGAGCTGCGGAAAGAGAAAGGCCTTCTGCCAGTCAGCCAACCTTCTCCAGCAGCTGCGAAAGAGGTAACTTGTCTTTGTGCATTTGGGCTCTAGAGCAGTGGCTTTCACCCCTTTCACGGATGAGGACCCCTTATTATCTTAACGAAAAAAAAAATCGCTGCCCCTATGTGCTAATAGGTGTCTCTGTGAACCCTTTAATGAGAGCATCGGTGCACTGTACGGACCTTTAATTCTTTAAATACTACCGCCCTCGGTGCATCGTACGTTCCTGAATACGTGCAAGGTTATTGTAAAATTAAAACCCCTTTGTCCTGAATAGTAATTGGAATTTAAACCCCTGTGACATTGAAGGGTTACCTAGACAGCACAAAATGACTAAACGTTATGTATTCAGTAGCAGTGGTAAATGAATTAACATCTTGTCTGTCATAACAACAAATATAAATATTGGAAAATTGCTGTGTGTGTGTGTGTGTGTGTGTGTGTGTACATATTAGCTTACAGAAGTCATATTTGTGGACTCCTTTAATAAACCCCAGCAGCCCACAGGTTGGAAACCTCTGATGTGCAAAATTGTTGTGCTGTCAGTGAGGGACAGAGCTGTTTTCAGGCATAAACTTACTCTTACAAAAACAATGATAGTGTAGTGTACCCCCAGTGAAGAGAGAAGAAGCAAGACTAACCGAGAGCCATGATAATCCCTTTTTCAGCCGCTTCATCCAGGGTTTGTACATTCGTCAGTTACACTTCTGAAGTACCCACAGCACATTACTATGTGCTGTAACTTAACAGTGACATGTTACAATTTGAGAAATGTCAAGCACGAGCTAACCGCATCTTGCTCCCTTTCCCATTCGTCCCATGTTTCTCTTTTCCCACTTGCTGCAACAGCCATAACCTTGTCACGACACAGGAAAGGACAAGTCAGTTCATGCTGTCTGTCTTTGCAAACATAAGTGATAGAATATTTTTAAAGAGTTGGGTGGATAGTTGGGAGTGTACTCTATACAGACTGCCCAGACTCCTGTACAGTAGGTACTGGGTCTTTCCTGGGGATAAAGCGGCCGCTATTTGGTGCTGCCCTGCCAACTCCTTTTAGTGCCGAGTTAAGAATGGGCAGGGTCTATACCTGCGCCTCTCCTCTGCACCTCCATAGGCATGTCATAGATTGATCTTCACCTTACTGTGTGTCTTATGGTTCCAAATATAATCTTGACTCCTACAATAGATATTGTATGTGTTAATGAGGTAATGCCACACATTATGCCACCTAGGACCATATTTCAGGTCATCCTCCAGTCTCTTGACAGTGCAGTGTCACTTAAAGGACAGGGGTTAGGCCCTCAACTTCATATGTTGCTCTGTAGTATATGAAGATATGTAGTTGCATATCTGTTTTAACCCTTGATAATGGAACTTGTATTTACTTCAGGTTTACAAATCTAAAATATGTGGGTCCTACTTCATGACAGCTATCAATTTTACTAGTGTGGTTCTTAGACACAAGGACTTAACCTTTACTTTATCTTGGAGCAGTTCACTTAAATGTCCTCATGTAATGCAATTCAGTAGCCTTATATTTATTGAGGTTTTTCAGTTACAGTATTCCAATTTAGTGTGGTGTGAGGCTAAGTAAGAAAAGAATGCTATAGACATTGCTCTTTCTCTCTGTTTTTCAAACTTCTCCTTTTCTAATCAGTTGTCTGCTGGAGCACTGGCTACAGCAGGGCATGATGTCTGTGTTATCTGTTGTTTCCATTTCAGCATTCAGTATCATCTTGCCAGTTGGTGGTAGATGCAATATACAGTTGATACGAATCCCACTTGTTGTGTGTACTGGTTTAGACTGCCCCTTTATTTGCCTGGAAGGTTAAGGAAAGCCATGAAGACACTTTTATTATGAACCAAATACAGTAAGAATGTAAAATATTTCAGGTTCGACGGATTAACAACAAAAACACCCTTTCTAATGACTCTCGCAGTATCCAGCATCGCCTAGCAACATGTCGCATCCAGCAAGAGATAGATGAGGCCACAGAACGCGAGAAAGAACTGCGTGAAGCTGGCATGATACAGACTGTGTCTGAGGATACCCTAGATTCTAAAGTATGAATAATAATCCACTTATTTGGAAAGAGTATGTCTCTTAGTCTTCCTGTGCTGGTTTCTCATTTGAGTGCTTTCTTTTGTTACATTATTTTCATGGCAACATAGAGATTCTCTCCAGAAATCTGTGTACAGTACACTTTGACTTTCCAGAGATAGATATAGATGTTTATTTGTGGATCTGCAATACCACAATAAATCCAGACTAGAAGATCTGCTGCTTCTAAACCATATATCCCACGCATGTCACACAAATGGTTAAATCACAACGAAGTATAGAGAAACTGTATGTAAACTTGCAACTGTACAAGTGAAATTGTGTTTGAACATATTCCATAACCTAGAAATAAACTCTAGCCCATGTGTGTGTGTGTGTGTATTATATTTAATAAGCAAACACTGAAAGCATATATTGGACCCAACTGGAATACCTTTGTCTGTCAGCTATGAATTTCTGTTACTTCTGGTCCAGGTTCTACAGCAGTGTAAACCTTGCAGTGCAACTCATGTACAAAATGAAGATCATAAAAAAAAAATCTTCCCTCTATGTCCACATCATTGTGAGGGTTTCATTTTACAATCAGTTGTGTGCAAAACATTCCTTTTTTACTGCCACTTTTTAAATTATTCTTACAGTGCTTAAAAATTAACATATTTTTAGATTTGCAGTACACAGTCACAAGACAGTTATAAAGAAATTTGACAAATAACACTGAGCCTGAGAATGTTAGGCACTGAGAAGTTCCTGAATATAAGGCATGCTGTGTGCAGTAATCCTGTGCACGTTGAATAAATAAATGGCTGCAGCTATTTTATGATAGTAATTGGAGTACCCTCATCTACATTTCTCTGAATACCTAACAGGTTCAGAATGGGATCCTTTAAGTTAAAATTTTCAGCTCTGGGCAAAGTTGGAGATTTGTGGTTGTCACAGCAGTGTTGATAAAGATTAGAGTCTGCTGAGATGTGGCACCATGCAATCGCATCCCAGAAGACTTGTATATTCATTTAGAACTCTCATGGCACAATATATTGAATGTTACAACATGTATCGTTGACTGGCGTGCACAGGAAGGTACAATGACATGATTGCAACACCGTATGTTGAACAAGAGTTTCTTTCCTGTCAGCAAATTGTCATTCACCTTGCAGACCCAGAATATGAGAGTAGGGTATGATTGTCAGTTTTTACATGAACTTTATCTTCTGACACAGAAAACAAATGTTATGCCATGTTAAGGGGTAAATAGCTCTGGGACCACTTGACCCTCGAAATGAAGGCACTGTCTTCCTCTGAAAAATACAGTTAACTTGACATGATATCCCAGAAGACTTGAATCTTCAGCAGCATTGCTGTACGGTACTCAAAGCCTTGAATTTTGTATTCATTCTTAAGTCCTTCCCTTCCTGTTTGAAATCTTTTAAACCATAAAAAAATGTGATGTATATACTACCTCATTTCTGAGTTGTGATTTATAACTGCAACATATTTTTATTCTTACTAATTTCTGTAAAATTTTAATATTCATTTTCTTTTCTACTCTCTTACTTATTTTGGCAAAGAAATAAAATAATTCTCCAGCAAAACTCATATTGTTAATGCAAACTGAACTAAATCCATTTGGTCATATTACATAGTATTTGCATAGCAATGTGATTAACAAGTACTGTACCAATGGGTTGCCCTTTCTTCAAGGAAAGATTGGTCTGTTTACTTTCATTCTTAGACTTCATATCAATGTAGTACATACACTTGAAATATGTCTGTGAAGCAGGAGAGTCACAGGAACTTACAATGCATTACTTGGCAGAGACTAAAATCATTTCATGGGTGCATACTTTGCAGGTGACACGGTTTACAGAATTAGCAGAATTTGCCATTGAGAAGCAAGATCGCAAACTTAAGAAGTCTGTTTCTGCATCACATATTCCACAATCAGGAGATGAAACAGACATACAAGCCAGCATCTCTCCTACATCTGTACAGAAAATTGAGAACAGTAATGGTTCAGCTAGAACAGAAAGGACCTTTCGACGAAGTATGTCTCAGAGCCCCAGTGCCCCAACCCTCAGCCCACGGAAGTTCCCATCTGGTGGCGGACAAAAAGGATTGATGCAGAGATTCCTGGCTACTCGAGGGAAGATGGGGACACTCAGTAGTGGATATGTTACTGTGAAAACATCCCCCTCCCAAACACCAGTTCCAGTTCCTCCTGTTACAGACAACAAACTGTCAGATACACCAGTTGTTGAACGAAAGGTAGGTATTAACAACCCATTTGAATTCGAAAAATAATCCTAAGGGTTATCCATTCACACATTGTTCCCGAATACTGAACTTGATTTGTTGGTTTATCATGTAGACTTAAAGCTGTAATTATTTAAATAAGGTAGTTCAACAAGGGATTCATTATACAGGTGTTTTATAATATCCAATTACTGTTTGTTTATGAAGCAGAAATCACAGGAAATTGAGGAAAAAGAAAACGATGATGTCCAGCGAGCATTTCGGCGAGGATATATTACAGCTGGAGAGAAGATTCAAGTAGAAATGCAAGAAATGCAAAAACGTGAAGAAGAACTGAGGTGTGTGAGATTTTAATTTGTCTTGTAGGAACAGAAACTGAATCATACTCGTTTCTGTTACACAGGAAAAAAAGTACATGTAATTATAAGGACCTCAGTATCTCAATTTTGCTATAATGAGGTATAGTTTTATGAATCTTTTTGTCACCACAATCTGCTGAGCATGTTAGTTTGGTCTCTACAGGCAGATACTAGGATAGTAACATACCACAGTCAGACTTGGCAGAAAATATAAATTTGGCCATATTAATGGAACACATGTAAAAATACTGTTAGTAGAGTGATAGTTTAACATGATTCTTAAAGTTTTATAAGAACCTGACATTGGTATATGATGTACATTTTGAATAATTCACTGTTCGGGCCGTTATTCATCCTCTTTTATTCAAAATAAAAATTAAAAATCAAATCACCGTGTTCTGGGGACAGGATCAGTCCCAAACCTCAGGATGAAGCCTGGGGACAGTATGAGTGCCATTCCACAGGAGATGAATATATGTCCAGCTGTGCCAAATAAGTGAAGCTAACTCAAACTGTAATACATTCAGGCACTAATTGTGTCCTCAAAATGTAATATTTTGATTTTTAATTTTTATCTTCAGCACAGAGCTCCACAATGTATGATTGTACATGATTCCTGAACTCTTTTCTCTTTATATCATATTGATAGAGCCCTCTACTACGTATATCAGAATATGTCAACAAATGCTGCCAAAACCTCAATTACTATGCACTTAAGAATAGTCTGACTGCGAGTATGAAAATGATAAAAATATGTCAGATTTTCAGTTTTGTGTTCAAGAAATTGTCTGCCTTTAAGAACAGATCAAACAGTATGGGTACTGCATCTTTAAAAAGCAAGGTTCTACAGTTAATCACGTTCAAAGTAGATTCCTTCAGCATGGACACTCTTGCTCCAGCATTCCTCCCATTAACTCTTACCTTCAGCTTTTTGGAATTACCAACAGCCGTTCCATTTCATTATGTTAAAACATTTACTTATCATCAGATCTTCTGAATTCCAAGATTCCTTCCTAAATTGTACATAATGAAGAAGATGCAAGGTGGGTCTGTTGGCTGCTTCACCAGCAAAATACTTGTACTTAAAATCTGTTGCGTGATGTGGACTGAATGAGTAATAAAAGTTTTGTCTGTTTGCTAACATTCATGATACTCTTCATCACAGACATCCCAATACACATAAACAGATATGGTGATTAGTAGGCCGCCCTTGTGCAGGATATCCACTGTGCAGTCAAAGAGAACATCACTTAGGTCACTGTGCTTTTTTTAGATGCAGTTTGGAAGGGGATTTTTTTGTGATTACTACTGAGTTCTAGGATCTCAACCATAGACCCTTGTCTCATCATGTGTTATGACCACTGGTCAGAAGTTTACACTGGTTTCTGTTTATTCCATAAGCCAGTACAGAAATTTTGCTTTCAGTACCTGTGTCAGCAGTTGTGGAATGAATTTTGCTGAAGCATTCCTTATTTCCATGTTTTTACTAGATGATCTGATATGAACCATAAGACAGTCCTAGTTTGTCAGCTCTGTTGTTTCTGTCAGTTCACTTATAATCACGGTTACAAACTCATTTTCCACTGCTTGCAAAACTTATAGGATGCACGTCATTTGTTATATGTCAACCCATTTGCTCTTTAGCCTTTCAAGAGGTTTTTACACAAAAGTTCTGCATGCACTCTTTTTCCTCCCACCCTGGGTGCAAGCCCACTTCCAAAGCCCTCTAGGCTTCATTAACCTAACAACAATAGATCACCTGTATGCTCTGTCAAGATTCCCCTTTATGCAGTACACTATATCACACATTTCAGAATTCTTGGGTCAAGATATTTTCATGCACTTTTATCATTTGAAATAAAGCCATTTAGTTAGTGACTAGACACAAGAACAACATAGCTTTTATTAATTTAAATTGTGATTAAAATGTTCATGACAAACCAATTCAATGAATTTTGTTATTGTCAGGCTACAGCGTGCTCTTTCTCAACCTAATTTGCTGTGCCGTGAGGATGGAGAAGATGAGAGCCCCATAACAAATGGGAATGAGGAGAATCACATCCCACTTCGCGGTGCTCTGTCAAACCCTCATTTGCTGGACATGGACACAACACCTCACAATGATAGTGACTTAACTCTAGACAAGGTTGGCTTCTATTTCGTAATAATAGCACAAGACACGTATATTGAACACAATCTCCACGAATCAGAAATTTTGACCTGTCTATTTATCAGACCTTTAGGATGAGATTCATACTTGACTGTGCTATTAATGGATGCCTTACCCTCAGTGGGTATTTGCAACTGTCACACACACCAACACATTCAGCGAACCAAATGGTATATGTTGTCTTTGCGACATATGTCTTTTGACCACTTTGGCCTCTGCTGGTCTGGTTAGCTGCATTATTAAGTACAGCAGAAGATTAGACATTCTGTATCATCACGAATAAGAAGATCACATGCTTATTCATAGGGCATTACTGCGATATGAGAATACATTTGAAGCATCTGTCTACCAATGTGTATAATCTGAATATTTAAGCATCCTGTGTTTAAACTGGTCATGTAGAATACCACAACAGTACAGGATTTCAGATTCCAGACTTGTGGGATGTGGGGCTGTATCACTCAGTATGTAGTTTCATTACCCAGCAGTATACTGTATCCCAGAGGCCTAGATTTCTTTATTACACCACTGTAAAAACCTTGAAACTCAAATATAATGTAAATGCATAAACGGGTTCTTTTAATGGTAACTGTGATTTCTCTTCCAGCCGTCCAAGACTATCCGAAAACGAAGTGCACTGATTGCGCAGTGGGAGAACATGATTCAACAAAACATCGAACACTGAAGCCAGTCACCATTTGGTTAGTATGTTAATAAAGAACAGTCATCATCAGCATTCTGTTATCTGTGTTATGACAGGTCCAAAGTCTCTTTGGAAGTGAGTTCTCCACACAGTCCAATCTAGTGCTTCCTCTTTCAATTTTCAGTACCATCTCTCTTTTCCTTAAGGTCATCCAATAACTGCTTATGTCTTCTTCCTCATCTTCCTGCAACTTCTATCCTTCCCAATAGCTTTCCTTCAATAACATGTTTTAGAAGGCAGTTCCTATGCAAGACGTAACCAATCCAGTTAACCTTCTTTCTTTTTATTGTTTGTAGAATATTCTGGTCCTCCTTGCTTCTTGTAACACTTCTTCATTTCTCACATGATCAGTCCAACTGATCTTCTCCATTCTTCTCCAATACCACATTTCAAAACTTTCCAGGTATTTCTGATCTACTTTCTGAAATGTCCAAGTTTCAGCACCATACAAAGCTATGCTCCACGTGTAGCACTGTACTAGTTTCTTCCTTAAATTTAAGTCCAATTTGCTGGTGAAAAAAAGGCTTCTTCTTTCTGAAAGTTGCTTTTGTCATGACAATCCTGGATTTAATTTCCTGTCATCTGCATGTTGTACAGTGCAAATTAATTGTCCTCCTAATATGAACTCTTCAAATCCTTCAATAGTTTCCATGGTAAGGTGTATATTATAGAAGTTGAATAAAATCACCAACAAACTGCATCCTTGTCTAACTCCTTTACAAATCTTCACTCTTTCTTGTCTCCCCTAGTCCAGGTTTGTTTTAACACTCTGATCCATGTACAATTTGCTGATCAATCTTCTTTTGCACCAATTGATACTAGTTACCTTTTGGATCTGCATTAATTTGGTCAAGTTTACAATGCCAAATGCCTTCTGCCAGTCTATGAAGCAGGCAGACACTCCCTCGTCTCTGTCCACATTTCATTCTGACATTATTCTCAGCATCCCAGTTGCATCCCTAATTCTCTTCCTCTTCTAAATCCAACATGATCTTCTCCAAGTACATCCTCAAATTTCCTTTCAGTCCTCCTCCTAAGTATCCTCACTACTACTACCTTTACTGTATGTGCAGTGGTCACTGCATTTTATAGCTTTTTTTCTTCTTCTTTAAGGCAATCATTGTAATGTCATTGAAATCCTTGGGCCACTCTCCAGTTTCATATATGATGTTGGTCAGTTGTCACTATTCTGATATCATTTTCTGCCAACAGTTTGAGTACATTCCCAAGTACATCATCTTCTGCATAGAACAAGCAATTCAAATGAAAAAATGTAATATAGTTTCCTAAAATATGTATCTAATGTGTCCATACAGACCACATAATTTAAATGTCATTATTACAATCATACTATTGTTGGCAAGTCAGTCTTAAACCAAGAGAATTCCATTTTTCAAATTCATTTATGAAAAATATATGGCCATATGTTATTTGACAGTATTTTGTCTTCTTCAGTGACGTATAAATATGTAGAAGCTGTTAGAAGGTGTTCATTTATTTAAAATTGGTAGAATACCTTAAACATATTCCTTATTCTTTTCTGTGATATGTTCCTGAAAATTAGAGGAAGTGAATAGATTTGGCAGTTGATCTGTTCAGTCTGTGATTGCCTTCTTTAATTTTTATCTATTCTTCATGTTATTGTGACTGTCTGTTTTATTTTGTTGCTTTCTGGTAGCTGCCATGATGTGTAGTTGGGCTGCTTGTGTTCTAACAAATGTATATTTCAGTCAGTTACATAACACAGAAGGAACACTACCCCATATATCCGGATAGCTATTAGGAAGCAACTCAGTAAAACAGACAGAAAGTATATGTACACGCAGCACTCTAAATACTTAAAAACTAAGTAATGCAACCAGATTCATATCTTCAAGTGATGCATCAGTGTATTTCCCTTTATTGTAAGGAACATACCACAGAAAATAAGGACAATTATTTTAACATATTTTAAAAATAAGTTTTTAAACTTAAAATTGTAATAGCATTTGTCTGTTTTTATACCGCTGAAGAAGACTGAATTTTCTCAAAACATGTAGGGATATATATGAATAGTTTTTAATTAATAAATGTGAAACATTGTTGTATGCAGGTGGTTCTATTATGTTTGGCTTGTGGCAGAATGAGTAGTTTACATCCAAAATTAATGGAGCAGTTAGCCAAACTTGAAACATACAAGAAATGTGCATTAACTTCACAGAGCGGGAGACACTTCAATTATTCCTTTATGTTGTTCATGAATACTGATAACTTTAAGTGGCCAGAAGAGTTTGCTCCATACTTTGTTTGTCTGGTTCTGATGAAGAAAAAAATAATATTTTTGTCTAATTTCAGGGTGTATGTTTGCAGAAGATTCATACTTTGGTGTAGATGAAGAGCTTTGTGCCTTTATGAGAAATACTTAAAAATTAAAATGAGAAAATGGATGTGGTTTAAATCTGTGTAAAATAATGCAATATTACTAATGTAGAACGTTTTAGGGACATAAAGCTATATTATTTTTCTGTACATGTTGCATGAAGATGAAAGAATAGGTGGATGCACAGAAGTCAAAGTATGGCAAGCAAGTATGTTAGTGTGCTGGAACAGATGTATTTGGTATTTTTTTATTGAATGTACTGTGCTAGTGTGGGGCTGCCAAGGCAAATTATGTTGGAATTCTTTTGCTATTACTGGAAATAGCAAATGTAAGCTAAAAATTGATTTTGGGGCATAAAAAATTGTCAGTTGGTTCCAAGTATTTAGTACCTTATACTTAATTATTTTCCAGGCTTTTGATCTAGCAAATAGTGTTTGCATTGGTGGAGATCCTTCACTGTCATTTAAAATGGGAGCATTTATGTCTCCTTGTTTCTATTAGAGAAGGAAGTTTTCATATGGAAACAGAATATTCATCCCTGTGATCAAAGGCAAGATTATGCAATTCCTTTATCCCGGCTCAATTACACTCCAAGCCTTTTGTACAAACACAAGTACTACCTGCCAACAGCCTGCCAATATAATTACATTATACTATTTTTCCCCCCCTCTATTATTGGAATTTTAAGATACCAATTTGTGTAGCTTATATGACTTCCTTAGGTTCATCATGATTTTTATATTTGTTTGGCTCAGAGACTTTTTTACTATTTTTTGCAAGATTTATTACTTGTAATCTAAGCATTATCATATGAATCATTGTCACATTTACAATAAGAGAAGATCATAAACTTGCAGGAATTCAAGACAGTACTAGTAATAATCCAAAGGTCCACTTTTCTGTGACAGCCCCTGATGTTAATTTTTATGGAAAAATAATACATAGGCTTATCATGTGCTCATTAATCCATTTGTAATAACTTACCGACTCCTCAATCAGCTGCATCGTTGGTGGGGGAAAGATTCAGTATCACTTGATTCTAATTTAATTTGATCCACTCTTTCCCCATCAGTGTACTTATCTAATATTCTAGAGAAGAATGTAAGAAATGTCATAAAAGTTTACACCGACATCTTATGGCTCAAGACACAATCTCAAAGTGAATATTTATTCTAGCAACTTAAACTGGCTCCAGACACTACCGCAAGGCAGAAAGTTGGTATGACTCTGAACACATGGGTAAATCTGTATCTGAATGAAATGGTACTGAATTTTTGCTGCCAAATATATAGGTAACTATGTAGTTGGCAAGTTATTAGAGACGTATTAATGGTACACCATACTGCTTATCTTTCCATGAGGTCCTAGATGAAAGATACGTAACTGTCCAAAATACATTACTTTTACAGATATTCCTTTGTATTGATACACGATGGATACATTTTTATGTAATTCATTGAGTGTTAGAACTTCATACATGTTATTTTCCTCTTCAAATTTTTGCATTGCTGATTCTTAGATAATGCATTAATATGATATGTTGCTTTGTGACATATATTTATACTGAAATGTCTGTGTTACTGAAGCTCAACTGTAAAAGAATATCTTGAATGAAATTTATGTCTTGCATTTGATTAATGCAGCATTGTTAGCACCTTCATATTCTTTGTTAATCCATAAATGTGTAATATTCTGGTGAATGGAATGAATATTTTATCACCATATAGGCCAAAGTTACCACATGTGGTAGCATTCACTGTATGGTTAAGGCAGCTGCATATCTGACACACAATGGATGGCATCTTATGAGTCCCATGTTAGTGGGTATTACCAAGCCATCAACTAAACCTGATATTTTCTCACAAAAGAGCATTCACTTTGGTTCATATTGTCCAAACTTTCTTCCAGGGCAACAAAATGTGTCCAGCCAAGTTTAATCTAATTGTGTGTCAGTTACCCTGTTCAAAATTTGGAAATCCATTTCTCATACACCCATGTTCAAATCAGAAGGGCAGACATGTAAAAACTTGCAGTTTTCAAAGTAAGGGGAAGTTATTCTGTGAGAAAGAAAAGAGAAAACCCTTTTGCAGCCCAACTAAAAATGATGGTAATAAGCTTAAAATAAGACACAATATACGAGTAGAATAACTTCTTTATCTGGTTTGTTGGTTAGCTCAAAAGTTGGTAGATGTGAAATCTTTACCTCAAGTTAACTTTTGCTAATTTCCTACTTCTGTTATGTAATCAGATATATTTAAAGCATGCTATTCATTCTTTAATCTTTCTTTCTTAAGTTTACTACCAGTTATACTTACTGAGAAGTTAACACAGACTGCTGGTTTGAAAATGTTGTATCAGTAAGTTACATGTAACATAGCATACCTATACTTTTAAGTTAGGTGAAAGAATGTTCAGTGAAGTTACATACAATGATTTGGTTGTGCAATAAATTATGAGTTGCATATGAAGCATATCTGTTCCCAGTTCAGCTTTATTTAGTAACAAGACATCAAACTGAATATCCTTTTTATCAGTAAATATAACACACTGAGACGGTTATTAGGTGACAATTTGTGAATAATATGTATGGTTTAATTCTGAAGTACAGCAACTATAAAAACTACACAGTTCTGCATGAATGAAGATATACAGGTCACTGTGTAAATCATTTCAATAAGTTTTGATTTTTTTTAAGCACATGGTATACACTTTGAACCTAGTGTGGCTGGGTCTTCACACTTCAACCTTGTTAGCATTTGTCATTGATTTCCTTTATGTTACACAAAACAATAAATTATGTACACTTAATATACTTCCCGACTTCTAGTTTTGAGCTTAACTGACATAAGAAGCAGCTGAGTATAGAATCTGTTGTGGTATGGATCAAATGCAATGCACTAGAAGTAATTATTTTATTACATTTTGATCTTCATACTGCTAGCCTTAATGACAGACATGTAAGTCACAGGAACCAGTGAACATCATTGGTTATGTGCTGCTACTGCCACATGCCAGTAACTGTGATGTTGACTAGTACTAATACAAATACCTAGTTTTCATTATTAATGAAAACATTCATATCATGAGAACACTTTAATATTACTGCAATGTGATTATCTGCATAAATTATGGTACTAAAATAAAGAAATATTTGGAAATAATCACTGAAAAATAAACCAGACAAACTGTTGGTTTTTATGACTCTCACAATCCTAGCTGTGATCAAGATTCCCACGGCAATGAGGACACGTATAATTTGTTCCTTTTCTTTCTCCTGTAGCATACCAGATTTTGCAGTTCTGTACATGTTTTGCCTTTTTAACCTTTAATGTACAGCATTTAAATCTTGTGTGTACTCAATCCTCACCTTCATCTTGTGCCAAGCTTGAGAATGCATGGAGCTTTTGCTCCACATAGCCATGATTAGAATTATGTTGATTAATGTTCAATTGCAATGCCAAGCAACCATGTCCACCATGAATGTAACAATATGGAATAGAGCTATTCTAGTTACTCTGTTACTCAAGAAATTCCTTGCTTTTTATGGAACCCGCAAGTTCATTTCAGTGTCCACTACAACTAACCACAGGCTGCTGTTGTTAAGACTGATAAATCTTCCATGCTATCCTACCCTGATGCTTTATGATGCATTTTAATATCATCCCACCTGCTCCCAGTTCTACATGGTCTCTATGTGACAGGTTTTCTAGCCAAAAATTTGTGTGTTATCTCTCCTCTCCCATGTCTGCCACATGCTCTATCTCATATTTGTTGATTCTAACATTTAAACAGGGATGGCTTGAAACTAAATGGTACACATCAGCTGCTGGCTTATGCCGACGATGTTAATATACTGGCAGGAAGCATACATAATCTGAAGGAAAATGCAGAAGATTTAGTAACTGCTACTAGGGAGATTGGACTGGAAGTGCTGATAAAACTAAGTACATGGTCATGTCTTGAGATCAGAATGCAGGACGAATTCAGAGTGTGAGGATTGATAATAGTACCTTCGACAGGGTGGAAGGGTTTAAATATTTGGGAACAACTTTAACAAATAAAAATTCTATTGCGGAAGAAATTAAGAGCAGATTGAGGTCAGGAAATGCTTGCTCTCATTCGGTGCAGAACCTTTTGTCTTCCAGGTTGCTATCCAAAAATTTAAAGATCAAGATATATAGACTTATAATTTTGCCTGTTGTTTTGTATGGGTGTGAAGCTTGGTCACTGACATTGCGAGAGGAAAGGAAACTGAGGGTGTTTGAGAACATGGTGTTGAGAATATTTGGACCTAGGAGGGACAATGTAACGGGGGAACGGAGGAGATTGCATAACGAGGAGCTAATTGATTTGTACTCCTCACCCAATATTGTGCGGGTGATAAAATCGAGAAGAATGAGATGGGCTGGGCATGTGGTGCGTATGGGTGAGGAGAGGGGGGTGTATAGTGTCTTGGTGGGGAAGCCGGAGGGAAAGAGACCGCTGGGGAGACCTAGGCGTAGATGGGTGGATTATATTGGGATGGATCTCCAGGAGGTAGGATATGGGTATATGGACTGGATTGGGCGGGCCCAGGATAGTAATAGGTGGCGGACGCTTGTGAGTGCGGTAATGAACCTTCGGGTTCCGTGAAATGCGGGGAATTTCTTGACTAGCTGCAAACCAGTTAGCTTCTCAAGAAGGACTCTGCACCATGGAGTAAGTA
>Ga0123352_10008067_pt1 | contig 16352 bp, 8 predicted proteins | sample TergutLab28metaG_FD_89700 | JGI IMG/M metagenome (GOLD analysis project Ga0123352, IMG submission 89700) | Labiotermes labralis P1 segment gut microbial communities from Petit-Saut dam, French Guiana - Lab288 P1 | ecosystem: Host-associated > Arthropoda: Insects > Digestive system > Gut ... | reverse complement strand
GGTGTTTCGCAAAGGTGGGGGTTGTTTTTTTTTGGGTGCCCCGGTAACCCGGAACGGAGTGGGGGGAGCCGCCCCCCCCCCCCCTTTGGGCGCATTCGTCCAGCCATTGCTGCGGTGGAAATGCTATAAGTATTACATAACCTGAGAGTGCGTTTTTAGCCTTGGGTATCCAGTACCCACTGCGCATAAGGTATATTGTCCTTAATGTGATGTCCGACTGCAAACTATTTTTCCTCATTTTCTCATAAACGGCGTGATATTTTTTTTTAAAGTTATTGAACATGAAATCAGGATTTTGATTTGCTCTACGACTTTGTGTGAAACTTTCCTCATTTTAAGAAGAACTGAGCGAGATGTGATAAAAAATATGTTCTTGTTGTCATGTAATGTACATGTTATTCTTGTCAGATTTTAATGAAACTTGCATTTTTTAGACAGATTTTAGAAAAATACTGAAATATTAAATTTCATGAAAAGTGTTCGGTGGGAGCCGAGTTGTCCCATGCGGACGGACAGACGGACAAACAGACATGACGAAGCTAATAGTCGCTTTTCGAAATTTTGCGAACGCACCTAAAAATGAGTGTAGCTAGTCGTGTCTCTCATATTTCCACAGCGTGCACAAAGCAACTGCACCTTTTGCTTTTACGTCGTCATTACTGTAATAAAATTCCGATAAGGGTCCATTCGTGAAATTCGGGCAGTCTTTACTAGTGCTGAAGTGTATTTTCTTTATTTAATATCACCCAATGTGTCCATTTTACAGTTCCCACTCAACCATTCGAAGCACAGTTTTTATACAAATATCACCTGATTTGATATTATAAAACCATATTGTGTCACAAAGCGTACTTTTAAGCTTTATTCAAGTGTTCAAATAAAGTATTTTTATACATGTGTAACACTTAACATATGGTCTCAGCGGTCGCGCGGTCTAAGGTGTGGGTATGCGGCGTCTCACTTGCTGGGATTTGGGGTTTGAATCCTGCCGGGGCATGGACGTCTCTCTATTGTGATTGTTGTGTGTTGTGAGGTAAGGGTCACTGCTTCGGGGTGATCATTCGTCCAGAGGATTCTTACTGACTGTGGTGCGTCGTTGTGTGTGATCTAGAAACCTCAAGCATGAGGAGGCTATGGCCAGCACTGGGCCACAAAACCGTAGGAAAAACAATAACACTTGGCAACTGACCCCCTGTGTGGAAACTAGAGGTTCTTACTTTAAAGCATGCATGTTGAAACTGTTCTTACCTGAAACTAATTAATATTTTGTTTGAATAGCAATAAAACTCGTTGTTATCAGTTTTATGAGCAGTTAATATGTAAAAATAAAAGTTACGCTTGTCTCAAACGGAAATTGGATACACTGGAAACGTTTCTTTAGCAGAAAGCTTTTGAAGCCCCAACGATCTGACGTAAGAAACGTTTAAAACTGCCTTTAATGAACGGAAACTGTAGAACGCGGGAAGAGAAAGGAAGGACGAGACGTTGATGGGAAATATTCTTTATGACTAATGTACAGTGTGTCTACTCGTCTAACACAACTATATTTATTGGTAGAATATAAAGTATTTTCTAAATAAGGTACAACTACATGTTTCGGCGCTTGATAATGGCCATCTTCAGTTTGTACATGAAATACTTATTAAGCAGTTATACCGAACATACATGGGCTGTTTATATGGGGTAGGGATGGGGTAAAGTGGGCACGAGATCTCGTATCTCTCAGAAAGGTTGGGCGGTGTGGGTTATATGAGGGGTCCATGTTTTATATTCTACCAATAAATATAGTTGTGTTAGACGAGTACACACACTCTATATTAGTTATTTCATAGAATACAACGGGGATGACGAACCTCATGAATATTCTTTATGTTTTGTTTAATTTTTCCGTACTGTAATTCTCAGCTTGGCCTTACCCTAATATTACTTCTTGCTTTTTTTTTAGAGATCATGTTACGAAGTGTAGCTAGGTCAGAAGAAGAGGTCAGGGAAGGCTAGGACTGAATATAAGAAGACAGTCGTAACTTTTATGGTGAAATATCCAAATTTGTAGGCGTTGGTCTCCTAAGATAGGTGTAGTTCTGCATGTCAGCACTAAGGTAGAATTGACTGAAGCAAGAGAAGAAGATAAGTTGGCACTAAAACAGAGAGTGGCGAAGTTTGACTCTGGGGGAACTCGAAGAGGTGACCAATTAGAAGCGAAATCGGAAATAAGAAACCAGTGGCTGAAGTGTAGGAGTGTTTTACTGGAACGGAAACTAAGGAAAACTGAAAATGAATACAGCAATGAGATTGTGTGGGAGTGGTTTGCTAGTGCGAGGGCTGTAAAGTTCACAGTACCTAGCGCAGTGGTACAAGAAGGTGCAAATAATTGGCTCAAATACCGGAGAAAAGAGGATTTGCATCAACTTTTGTATGTCTGTGAAGTTTCAGAAGGAGTAATGAAATTGTGTTTAGTGAAGTCTGATTAAGCTGGCAATGTTTGTGAAAAAAATGTAGCATTATGATTTGCCAGATATTAAGTATCCATGTTAAACAGCATCTGTCTAAAAAAAAAAAAATCCGATTCCTTTCAGATCCGTTGCTGACATGTTTCACTATTTCGGTCTATTACTGTATTTGGGTGACACCGTCCCATTGTGTATTTCTCTGTAAGGTGCTACAACATGTTTCGGCAGTTCTGACCGGCCGAAACATAATGTAGTGTACAATAAAAGACTATTGTACTAGACCTGTATGTTGTGTTTGGTCGGATAATTAGCACCTTATTAATACCATACTGTTCCGACTCATCATTTCTAGCCAGAAACTATTTATGACAGTACCACTGACAATATTTAGCGTGTAAGGAATATTTGATAGACAAAGGCGTGGTCTACACGCAGATATACGCAATCTGCTTGTTTAGAATCGATTCACAATTGCCCTATAGGACCTGAACAGGAAACAGCCCCTTGCCATTGACTGAAAACACTTCACGGGTATCTGGGTAGATGTTTATTGCGTAAGAAGCGCACCATTAAGATATTCTACACTGTCATAACTTAACACGACTAGTCTGCCTGAAGTCAGACTTAAACTGATTATTGTGTAATCCTTTGGAGATTAATACATAAACAGTACTACCGTACCGCCCATAAAGAGGTACTGTTGAGGTAGTTACGGGATCAAAGTCATGTGGTGTGACTTATAACCTCATCTAATTGATTGATTCATTTACATCCCATGAGGCCTTCATCTACTCTCCCAGTTTGTGCTTTAGCTTGCAGTATTAAATCATGACTTGCAAAAAGCTGCATTGATTCTCTGAGAACCACTGTTCCTTGCGTCATGAATCACGTATTTCTTCTTCTTTGTCGTTAGGAGCATTGGAGGTTTCAGATTGGCAGTTACGTGAAAATGGGACAAATATATGTACTGCAAGTTTGGAGCTTGTCTTTGTGAAGTTATAATTTCCATTATTTCCACAGAAACAAATACTTGCCTAGGGAAAGTGTGAAATAGCAAACATTTTTATCTCGAATGGTGTTTGTGCCCTGCTGATGAATCCCCGACACCCACACACACACAAACCCTTGGACTGTTAATGCGACACTATTGACTGTAGCATTTGTCTCGTCAGTTACTGAGTTATGTACGTAAAATGAACATTTCAGTAGAGAATCGTTGCCTTCTGAAGTTCTGTTTAGGTGCATCCTGTTAGACTACGATATTCTGTACTCACACGGCTTATATGGTTTTTAGGGTTTACTCATTCTGCCGCTATATTAGTATTTTCACTGTTGATGTTGTTGTTTTATTGTTGTCATTATTGTACATCTCCATTATTATATCGTAATTTTCTTTGGTCACATATGGCACACGTTTTTCAGTTTTAATGCAGCTTGATAAAATTGCTTTAGGTTGTTCAGCCAGAATTAAACATTTCGTGTTTCTGTAATTGCTGTGTAAGTGTCTGGTGTTGGTGTCTTTATGTAATTATGTATTATTGCTGGTTTTAAATTTTGACCCCTACTGCTAAGCCTGCGCGTAAATATACATTATTGTTATTGCTATTAATGCTATAATAATAATAATAATAATATCAATCACTATCATTATAATCGTCATCGTCGTCGTCTTAGACCACGCCGCCCTTACCCTCAACTGCAATCCGTTGCAAACTGCATTTAGCCGGTAATATTTAAAACATAACCCTGCACGAATATTCGCAATGCTTTAAACTTGAGATGAAGATTCTGTCTTTGACGTATACACATCGAAACAGCGCAGTCGTGCCTCTGTTCCATTTGGCAAACGGGGGATGCATTAGTGTAATTGAGTTATCATATATGGGAATGTTTCGAATGAGTAGGAACAACAAAGCAGGAAAGTTTGTTGCGTCGCAGATCTGTCCTCAGATCCGTTTCCTAAACCAAAGAATACGCCTAAGTTTAATTACTTAATTTTGTTAAGAGACTTAGACAGAAAAAGAGACTTAATTCTTATCGCCATTATTGTGCCTTATTTGACGATGACTGATTTTTAAAATGCAGGAAGAATTTGATGCTCATGTTTTGATCAGCATTGATAGTTTACATACTTGACGTAACATTGATAAAATTCTTCTGCTGACTGCCTCTTTTAGGTTTTTGAATCTCAAAATATTGATGTTCTGAGAGTAGGGTTTATTAACTCTCAAAATCATGTGATGAAATCACGGGATTTCGAGAAAACGCGGCTTAAGTGCTTACATTTATTTCATAAATAATATTTTTCCAAAACTGAATATGTGAAGCGTTATTTGTTCTAGCAAGACCATAATTTGGCGCAACAGGCTAACGTAGTGTTGAAGTTCTAGACTTGTATTATGGAGGAACCTGATTCAGATCTTAACAAAGACGAGGTTTTCTCCCTTGCAGGCAAATTCAGGTTTGTACCTCACTTAGAACATGACAGATGCTTGCAAACCCTTTCCAATTTAACACTCATTAATCACCCTAACATTAGACGCTACATACCTTCCAAAACTGACATCGACGATAATCACTTCCTTTCCCCGTCAGAAAGAAGACATCGTACCTTCATTTATATCCGTTCAATAGTCATAGTATCAAGATTTTATTTTCCCAGCATGATACGCTTTCCGCGAAATTCCGGAAACATCTTTACTAGCCGAGCAGATGTTCGCTTCTCAAGAGGGATGCTGTTTTCGCACAATTTGTCACATAGTTGTACTCTGTGTCTGTACAATGCGTTGCAAAAGCAAATCGTGTAAAAAAGACTACCTGATTCACCGAATTCTACCCCATAATTTTAGTTACTGAATGTTAAGAGAATTATGCGTAAGCCGGAGGTGCAGGGACTGCTGGTTTTTTAAAGTACATATTTAATAAATGGACTGAGTTTTATATTGTATAGTGTGCCAAACTTGAAAAAAATTACTTCTTGAGAAGAAATATAATGCGCAGACCTTTTTGATAAAGGATGTTTTATAGTCGTTGACGTAGACTTCTCAGATTTGTTTAGCTACAAAATATAGCAAGATGCATGAAATAAAAATGACGAAGAGAAATATTTTTGATTTTATAAGGCTTTAATACAAGGGGAATAAAATACTTTAATAAACATTTTCCCTTAATTTTACCTTCATTGAAACGAAAGAGATACTTTATAATCTTCGTGTTGGTCAGAGTTTTTTTGTGTGTGTTTGCTTTTCACGACTGCTGTAACTTTCAACATATTCTCTCTCCTTCGTGTAGGCCTACCATTTATCTAATCGAATAGATCCTCGAATTTGCCAGCACTTAATCACTAGGATCCAATTTTATGACGAACATAACATCCCTAACTTGTTTGAAAGCTTTCTACTTTGAACACAATTACGAATCGGAACGCTTTTTTAGCTTCTTTTAAGTAAACGTCGAGATGACGATAAATAACCTCCAACTTGTTTAATGTAGTGTCCAGAATTCTTATTTCCTGTTCGAAGTTTCATAGTGCTTCTTCACTAAAACACGTATTATTCTCGATGCTGCTTTGTCGCGTTTTCTTTTGACTTACGAAATGACTAATGAATCGTTCTGTGGCTGGCCAACAGGAAAACTGAGAAGGAAGTATAGAAGAATTACATTTTTAATACAAGTAAATCAAGCAAGTTTTACACCCTAGACCGCAGTTTCAAGATCTGTACTCCTCACCCAATATTGTGCGGGTGATAAAATCTAGAAGAATGAGATGGGCTAGGCATGTGGCGCGTATGGATGAGGAGAGGGGGGCGTATAGGGTCTTGGTGGGGAAACCGGAGGGAAAGAGACCACTGGGGAGACCTAGGCGTAGATGTGTGGATAATATTAGGATAGATCTCCAGGAGGTGGGATGTGGGTATATGGACTGGATTGGGCTGGTCCAGGATAGGGACGGGTAGCGGAGGCTTGTGAGTGCGGTAATGAACCTTCGGGTACCGTGAAATGCGGGGAATTTCTTGACTAGCTGCAAACCAGTTAACTTCTCAAGAAGGACTTTGCACCATGGAGTAAGTAAGTAAGACGGCAGTTTCAAAACATAAAGCCAAAGCTTTCTGTCGCTGAGAACTTTAACGGAATACATACTACATGGAGCAGCAGCTGGTACACATTAGAACTCTTAAGTAGTTAACATTCGCATTTAACCATATCTGGCCATGGGAAAACAAAATCGTATCTCCACAGGTTGAAATTAATAGATAATCCAATGTGCCCCTGCGATGAGGGGGCTCAGCATCAGAACATTCAATATATGACTGCAAAATACTAGAATTTGAAAGGAATGCTTTGAAACATCAAATAAAGTCCAGGGGAGGAACTTGGCCCACCACCAAAAGCGACTTGATAGCAAAATTCTCACACGCATTTTCAAGATTTATCAAATCGGTAGATTTAAATAAACAGCAGTAGAATATATAATGGCTCTTATTTGTACATACCGGGATACACAACGTACAATGCTTAATTTTGGGAAGTTTATATAAGCAAGTTTTAGTGATAGATTACTAGAACTAAAGACACTAACCCAAGCAAATTGGGAGAATAAAATAGTTTCGACCACAAACATTGAAATTACATTATTTAATAAGCAGCAATATCTTTGAAAACAGCCAATTATTAGATAAATTAATTGTCAAATCTAAAATTGCTCTTCTCTAAACAGTAATGTACTTTAATATAAGGGAACCAAACATGTAGTATTTCTGTGTAATGGAGCATGTTGTCAACAAAAACTCTTAAAACCCGTATATTCATCCATTCGTGGAAGAAATAGTTGTCAAGTGTCTGTTGTAAGGAGATGGCACCTTTATTCATGCTGGAATTGGGCACAAATATATCTATCTCTCTGTGTTTGTCTATCTGCCCCTTTTCTGTGACGCTATTGGTCTGAAGGCCCCATATGCTCCCATGTTCTGCTTCTAAACTTGTTTTTAGTCATCTGGTAGGACTCTTTATGTTAGAGATCGGCCCTCGCAAGGCCTTTGTCTGCACAGAACAACACAAGCAGAGAATAAATTCCGATATATCCTATGTCCATGCTGCGAGTTATGTTCGAACACGTCACCCTTTACTTCGAGGTGCAGAAAACTGTACAGGCCTAGAGTAGCCGGTGATTGTGAGCTACACTGCCTTTGCGGAAGCTAAGTACTAAGATCATCGTAACGCGGACTTTATTGTAGTTAATATAAGGAGACTCTTATTAATGATTAATAATTGTTCATGCAGCGAATGTGGTGATTTTTTACTTTTTAAAGGAATTTGTCAAACAAACTGCGGGTTTTTTTGAAACCCTTATGATGAAATTTTGGCGTTATTTATGGGTTAGGTAACAAAGTAAATAACTCCATAGAGTAGGTTTCTTTGGGAAACTAAAATTTCCTAAGTAATAAATGTCCTGGTGTTTTATGGAACCGGATGTGTGCCGCATTCCCCGATGGTCTTTTCCTTGATATGACCACCGAAATAAAATTTCGTGGCGAATAAAAATCGATACCATCTTATGTACGCAATTTTTTCCAGTCTCTTTTTACTTCCTGCCTCTTAGGTCCAAATATTTTTCTCCGCACTTCATCGCCGAACACTGTGTTCTTCTCTCCTTGCAACAGACCAATTTCCACACACATTCGAAACAATAAGCAAAATAAATTGTGCAGTTTTTACTTAATGTGGAATACGTGATCTGTTGGAAACGAGGGGGTGCAAAATGGCATTAGTGATCGAGTGGAAGCGGTTTGGCATTTATGTATTGCAATAGTTCTCGGCAGTTCGCTAGCTGTGTTACGCATTCATTCGTACAACATTTAACAACAGCTCTAGACTTTTGAAACCAGCGAACCATTAACATTTGAAAAACCGCTGCTACAATCCCCAGGCTGTTATAAAACCCATTTTCGATCTAACTCGTGCGGAATATGGTCCATACTGACTTTTAATTCGATTTCTTTCATCGGCTGGAAATGCGTTTGTTTTATGGCTTTCGCATAATTGTTTAGTGTAAGGCGGAACGATTTCCGTTACAGAAGGGATGTGCCTCAGATGGAACATAGTACCTCTTGGTGCTATTTGCAGAATTTTTCCTTTCACAAGTCGTGCCTGAAATCCAAAAGAACAAACATATAACGATTCACAACCCGGGACAACACCCTCGTGAAAAGAGACACCTTACATAAGTTCCCTCTTGCTTATTATTGATTTATCCTTACGTAGACTGAGAAATCGCAAGTGAAATATTGTGCAAGAGAGCCGTCTCGAGGCCAAAATTGCTGCATGCATTCTAAATATGAAGCAAGTACATTCTGCTACGCTTTCGTTCTTAGTTCTTTGGTATTGTCCGCATTTCTTACAAGTTCGACTTGGATCTTGAGAATCGCGCCGTACTCAGACACTTCCAGACTTAGGCCACGTCTGGGCAGATTTGCCTTGAGGTAATTTTCCTCGCTTGTGGGAATATTAGCTCGAAAATAGCACAGGCGTCGGCTGCTTCAAAGTAATCATGTATCTTTAAAGAATAGTATATTCTTGAGTAATATTAAAGATTATGTTATTGTCCCATATCGTGTGGTCTATTCGAGGAATAATTAATGACATATGTATTAACTACATGCTAGTTTAAAGCAGCTTAATGTTTTGTGTATGTTGCAGTTTAATTGTGCCGATGTGGTATATATAAAAACATGAGAGTAAATAAATGAAATAATATGAATTTAAAAATAATAAATTTCAAATTTATTCGTAATTTTCGTGCACCAGGCAGTTAAAAGTATCTAAAATAAATACTTTCAGTTTAACACATTATCTGCACTCTTGGTACGAGTGTGAATGATAGGCAGATAGCCAATAGCAAGTCAGCCTCTCACCTCTAATTTCCATTAGAGCAGTCAAGGCCGACGGAGATACGTCGGCAGGTGTACGTGGGTAAAGCCAAACTTGTTAAAACTTTATAAGTTGCCGATCGGGTGCTGGGATTGAAGGTAGAATCCCACTGGGATATGGATATTTGTCTCTTGTGAGTGTTGAACATTGTCAGGTAGAAGTCCTGCATGGTGCCGATCACTCCTACGGAGGAGTCCTATCTACTGTGGTGTATCTGAGTGTAATCTAGAAGCCTCGATAATTGAGAAGGCCCTTGCGCACTGGGGGCTGTTGCGCCATGGCGAAAAATTACAATTGATTGTACTTATTTTCAATGTTGTTTTCTGTGCATGTCAAATCCCACGCAGGTATTCACCGTTGACAACTTATTTCAGAGTGTTAATGAATGTCGTATGTAGAACTGCGTGTCCTCTTTAGTCATATTGCTAGCGGGCATTCAGTTACAAAGAACCGCGACGTAGATGAGAAAGAGAGTAGCAAAGCACAACTCTTTGTCTGGTGCACGTTTAATAACGCTTCTAAACAATATAATTCAAAATATTAAAAGCCTGGCTTTTTGAAGCAATAACAAGAAGTCATAGTATATGAAACCAGTTAATTATCTTAGTGCTTTTAGGAGGGACGTGAGTGGGAAAGGGGAGGATTGTGTTCACAGAACTGTCTAAAAAGCTGTTTACTCTGGTAAAATTGGAAAAGCAGGCAGGCAGGCAGGCAGGCAGGCAGGCAGGCGACTAGTACGTACTACACGACATTATGTTCCTTTCACTACTGCGATTCTTGTTTTAAGCTTTTGCCACTTTAACGTGCGGTAGCCACGACGCTGTTCGATAGAAAACCTCTTCGCTACTAAGTAATGAAAATGACGTAGTCTGATGGGATGAATAACTGGATTAACGAAAATTATGTTGGTGTAAATCTGTGCTAACGGACATTAGTTTCTGGGCAAATCTATGCAGAAGAAACCGAAAGCCTACATTCCCGGTCCCGATTTGTGGTCAGATGTTGGCATGCAGGAATGCTGACGCAGTTCCTCGTATTCAAACTAACGTCGACAGGAAAATAAAAATAATGACGTCAGAATAATAGAGTTTTGAGATCTTTGTGGGCATGTAGGTGTACCTGGGTAGCCCGTACTTCTAGCATATGACGCTGCTTCAGTTGATATTCTGAACCAGACGTTTCGGGAGAACGTAGTAGCTTTATATTCGAGAGTCAAAACGCCGTCTTGTACAATTCGATTCTTGAGGGTGGGGCTGCTGCTTTTTTTTTTTTTTCGAAATGTGGGGATCCGATTACTCACTGATGCATCTTCAAATTCCAGAAGAACGGAATCCTAAATATAATATTGGTAAAGAATATGAAGACAAGAGTAGGAGAATTTTCAGCAGCTAGTAATTACACCGAACAGGCTAGTGTGCCTATAACACTCCAGGCTCAATTTTATATATTTCAAGACCGTGCACTGATGCTTCACTGTGAGAATAAAACCGGTAATTACGCACGATGATATGTGAATTTATTAGGTTATAAACGTTGTAAGTTTCATACAGGTTTCGGTCACCTTTTGTGGCCGTCTTCAGGGATGCTTTACGAAATATATGTTACAAAGACATGAAAACTAATGTTCAAATGCAAAATATTAAGCTTTAATTCAAAATATACGTAAAAACACAGAGTAGAGTTAAATTATTTGTGCTAAATTGGAAAGGGTATGTAGTCAAACACAACAATGTCAATTAAGGTGTATTTAATGGCTATTCTAGACAACTACATGTTTCGGCCTTTACTGGCCATCTTCAGGTTGTCTTCAAGAGAACTGAAGGTCCTACTATATACATTGTGCGCGAACGTGGTGCAGATATCTCTACATACGGGCCTTATTGCGTAATGTAATTTCTATATGTGGTGGTATGCTGCGACTAGAGGCACGATAGGGTCTGGTGGCTAGTGTCAAGTTTGAAGGTTCTTGGTGAGCTGGTATTATGAAGAGGCGTGTTCCTCTTCATAATACCAGCGCACCTTCAAACTAGCCACCAGACCCTATCGTGCCTCTAGTCGCAGCAGACCACCGCATATAGAAATTACATTAAGCAATAAGGCCCGTACGTAGAGATCTCTGCACCACGTGGGCGCTCAAATGTATATAGTAGGACCTTAAGTTCTCTTGAAGACAACCTGAAGATGGCCAGTAAAGGCCGAAACATGTAGTTGTCTAGAATAGCCATTAAATACGCCTTAATTGACATTGTTGTGTTTGACTACATACCCTTTCCAGTTTTCATACACACACAACGGGGATGACACACTTCCTAGATTATTTGTGCTAAATTTACGTCAGTAAAGAGTGTTCGTTTATATTTTATATTTGTAAATTTGCTTGGTCATCTTTGTAATATATCCTTCGCAGAACACCTCCCTGAAGATGACCACAAAAGTGCCGAAACATGTAGGAACTTTACAACGTTTATAATATAATAAATTCACGTATCTTGATATGCACTTAGTGGATATATTCTCAGATTCTGGACTTACATGTGGTAAGTGTTAGGTTAGAGTCTGGGTCGGAATCGGGGCTAATCCGACGTTGAATTATTGTATTGTCCTTACTTCCTGTAAAAAAAATGTCTGTGCTGTACCTCAATTAGACGACCACATCCTGCTTGATCCTTTACAACTCATTATTCATCACTCATCTTACTATCAATGCTACGTACTCTGAGACAAACCGTCGCGAAATAAAATACTCCACAAACTTCTTGTGGTAGCCTGGAAGATGCAGGTTGCTACTTAACCCTTATCCTGCTAACGTGGAGAATATGTTGAGTTCCTAATAATGCCAGCAAATGGCAGATGGGATTTAATTCGTCGTTTAAAGGGTTAATGTACCTCATTTGTTTCGGTTAACGTTTTCAGTCCAACTACCACAGTTGTAACGTTGGTATCTGTTATTTAGTGCTTATGGTTTAAAACAGATTTTATGGATATATCTAAATTTTTTTGGTCGTAACAAATCGTGTGCAGAATTAATTAAATAGCTTTGTGATTTTTTAAAGGCAGTGTAAAATATTATAACCGATTAGATTGGTCCTTGCGAGGAAGGATGGGATTAGTGTGATTGGGGAGAGAGGTTTATAGCGGCCGGCACCCTGTATCAACGGGAACTTGGGGTATTGGGGTCATGAAATTCAGAAATAGGGAATAAAAAACCCTTGTGCTGGCCTGGGGATAAAATGCATAAAACTCTGCAGCAACGAGGGCATTCCTAGTAGTGGGCTCCAACCGTTAGTTGTGCCAGTAGAGACCAGATAGATACCTAATCATATGTGCCGTTTTAAGATGTGAACAGATAGTGTTTTGGTACAGTTTATTCAATATCGTTGCTCATCAGTCACCTGACCATTTTAGTGACATGATTGCCTCACTCTTTTATATTTACTGTTGTAACTGCATGTGCGCCAGTCCCAGTGGCCGCGCGGTCTAAGGCGTAGGTCTGCGGTCAATCGCCTGCTGAAATCGTGGGTTTGAATCCCACCGCGGACATGGATGTTTGTCTGCTGTGAGTGTTGTGTGTTGTCAGGTAAAGGTCTCTGCGACGAGCTGATCACTCGTCCAGAGAAGTCCTACCGACTGTGATGCGTCGTTGTGTGTGATCTACAAACCTCAAGAATGAGGAGGCCACGGCCCGCGTTGGGTCACAGCTCCAGGAAAAAAAAACTGCATGTGCAGTAACTCTACGTCCATCACCTTACTCCTACTCCGCGTCATATTCCTCGAGTTAAGCCTTGCTGTCCACTGTGCAGACTAGCCACTAGTATAGCGCTGTCAGAGTAAGAAGAACGACAGTTAAAAAAAGAAACCCGCGCTTGAAACGGTAATCTCTGGGTCAGTTAAACTACATACATGAATATGAGTGTAATATTATCTAAGGTGTTGGTCTTCTCAAATTTAGGACAATGATTTTCGCCTTTTAAGATACCCTGTCTTCGTGCTATGAAATTTAGTCCAATTTGAACAGGAAGATATATGGTATCGAATTAGGAGCGGAGCTCCTCTCTGTATGTGGAATTCTAAGAATTCCCTCGGGAACTGGGATTTGATTTCCGTTGTGGGAATGTCGTGCAGTTTTCTTCGTATTTGTACGAAGACATTTCAGAAACAGGATAAGATTAGACAAGTAACACTGTAAGGTTATATGAAGTGCATAGCTTATATTTTACATACACAAAATTACATTTGTTCGCCTGATATGAAGTCGCAATAATTTTACATTGTAAATTTTATTCTACATAGTTTTCCTGAACAGATAAGAATGTTCTACATTTCCGAACCGGTGAAAATTAATATTTCTTGATTAAAGTAAGAGGCACAATAGCTTAATTGAACCCAAAAGCGAAGACTTTAGTATTAAAACTTCTGTTGACTTTACTTGTTGAATAAAGTGCTTAATCCGTCCGTTGCTTACAGTTATATTGGAATTGTATTCCATTGTACATGCATACTTTATGACAAATTATAAATATAGTTTACGCGTGATGTGCTGCTTAAACTGCTACGGAAATTGGCGGTAGGATAGTTTTATTTTCACTGATAACAAAAGCCTAATGTCTGTAGGCGGGGAAGACCGTTTCGTAAAGTGCAGTTGAAAGCGTCTTAAGTTCCTTACCGATGGACAGCTGAAGCATTTGACGTGTAAGGGAACCAGCGACTGAAGGGATAAAGACGGCGCAAGACACGACATACTATATACGACGTGACATTTAGGCGCGTTCAGAGTGTTGAATCTTGGACCGTGTCTCAGATGGTCAGAAAATTTTATCTACTGAGGTCACACTTTAAGCCATACTTAAAAATGTGGGTTATGTCACACAGTCAAGTTTCTTTGAATAACTTATTGATTTCTAAAATTTTTTATTGCGTAGAAGTGTTTTGTAATCAAGGCTAAGCCTGCAGCCCGGACACTACTCCAACCTAACTGTACCTAACCTCCAACCTACAGCAAACCAAGAACGATACGACCAATGTGGTAATCAACATCATAGTCGCGAGCTCCTGATGATGGGCATAGTAATGCCCGAAACATGTTGAGCCTATAAGAAATACAATAAAGTAACAAGTGGCATCTAGTTGGTTTTTATTCTTCAGTTAACACGTTTATGATATCTCGTTGAATTCTTCTTACAATGAAAAATATTCCAGACACAGCTGGAGAGAATCTCAAAACACACATTTTATGTTTATTAACCTTTTACAGAAAATCGTGCTGTTTATGACATAATGTGGAAAAATACGGTGCAGCCAGACAGGCCACAAATGGCAATATGGCTTATGCGCATATCATGCTCGATAACTAAGGCTAGAGACAAACACAATATGTAATACTTACTTCTTTTCACGGCTAAAATGGTTACGTGAACGCGCCTCAATGTTACGTTGTTTGAACATTGCGTGTTTATTATGCCGCTTATAAATCGCGTGAAGGATAAAATAGACTGTATAACTGCACAGGAATGCGACATAGGAAGACGACAACCGCCACACTATATCGAAAGTTTGTTAACCAATAAATAGGCAGTAATGAGTGTTAGTAGTTATTTAATTGATATGAGCTGTTTTAAGTAAACTGTTAAGTAAACGTCTTGACCTGTACCCATACTCATTTTGCTAATGGACACAGTTTTGGCACTGGCGGCAATTTGAAATGTTACCTGATTCATTAAACGTCACAATAAGGCACAAATTGCTTAAGTAGAAAAAAATACTAAGAAATTATTTTTTTCGTTTATTTGACTACTCTGTTAGTAACTCAGATTAAATTAATGGTAGGAAGATTGATGATTGATGAATTGGAGGATATTCGGAAGGAAGCAGTGTTGTCCCTAATGGATGTACTCGTACTGTCTCAGCATCCTTGTGGATTGACTAAGGAGTGCCACGACAAGTCTGTGACTGTAGACGGTAACATGGAAAAGGTTCGAAACCGATACCGCCCGGTACTGGTACAGAGCTTTGCCCTTGTTTCCTTCCATTCACTGTAGGAAACTGTGTCCTTTATAATCACACAATACCGTTTTTATAGGATTGTTTCAAATGTAACCCGGGAGGTTAGGGACGGATCGGTATACTTCGCTTTCGTAATCTATCTGAACACTACGCCACAGTATTCCTCGGGGAACTGCGTTCCATAGTCATGAAATAAAGTGGAGAAAATAGGGAGAAAGAGAAAGCGTCAAAACATGAGGCAATAAGAAGGCCGTGTTTGTCCTTCAATCAAGAGAACGTCTTGTGGTAAGCGGGGATTTTGGTCCGCAAACTGCCGTTACAAATTGGACAAAATGTTCGTCATAATGCGTATCCCTTATAGCAACACACGCCCTGAATTTCAATGGATTAATTTTCGTAGCATCCAATATCGGATTTAAAGGGCAGTAAGTTGTAAATTTGATAAACGGCAGATTGTCACACTGGCGCGGCGCTGTCGGTAATGGAAGGCGCACAGTTGAAGGCACTAAACATGTATCGTAAAGATCCAACGTGACGAAACAGGTGAGGTGATTGACGCAGCAGTGCATTTCACAACAGGACGTGACTCGCAAACCAACGGAAATCAGCCCTGTAGCGTCATCTTCAGCGAGACTCAGTCTGAATACCAGCAGACAGAGTTCACTTACAGAGGTGTCTTGTCATTGCACTTACGAGTAGTTTATGAAATCCTTCCAGTAATTTTACGTAATGCCAATCCCGGTGGCCGTGCGGTTTAAGGAGTGCGCCTGCATCCGTTCTGTTTCTGGGACTGCGAATTCGAATCCCGAATCACAGGCTTGGATGTATGTCTTTGGTGAATGTTGTGTTGTCATGTTAATAAAAATCCAACCAGATGCAACAGTATGCAGATATTTATTTACTGCAAAGTCACTCTACATGTTTCGGTTGTCACAGCACCCATCATCAGGAGTACTAAAAACTGTAACCGCAGCC
>Ga0123352_10008066_pt1 | contig 16354 bp, 11 predicted proteins | sample TergutLab28metaG_FD_89700 | JGI IMG/M metagenome (GOLD analysis project Ga0123352, IMG submission 89700) | Labiotermes labralis P1 segment gut microbial communities from Petit-Saut dam, French Guiana - Lab288 P1 | ecosystem: Host-associated > Arthropoda: Insects > Digestive system > Gut ... | reverse complement strand
GGGGGGGGGGGGGGAACAAAAGAAAGCATAAAGGCATTATGGATTCAAAAAATGGTGATTAGACTAATCACAGGTATAAAAAAATATGAATCCTGTAGACAGAAATTCAAAGAAAATAGAATCCTTACAGTGACTTCAGTGTATGTTTTACAAATTTTGTGCTTCATAAAAAAGTATAAGGGTGACCTTAAGAAAATTTGTGAAATTCATAAGCATAATAAAAGAAGCAGATATGACCTTCACACACAATCTTGTAATACATCTTTACTTCAAAAAAGTGTGTTAAACAGGGGTGTTAGATTGTAAAAATGCTTGCCCTATAGGATTAAAAAACTAGATAAATTTAACCGATTCAGAAAGTAAGTGAAGTCCATCCTATTGAACAACTCGTTTTACACACTTGAAGAATATTTGCAGGCTATACTAGTGTAGAGACACTGTTAGCAGTTGTCTATGGGCAGGGTTAGTTTGAGTTTTTTATACTGCAATAATCAGGAAAAAATCTAGGCTCATTTTGACAGTTAAAAAATTGGAGTCATAGATATGATATGGTACAATTGGCGATCGGTTGTTATATAACTTTTTACATTAAACTTAACTAAATAGAATTGTATTGTGTTAATAATTTTAATTACGGCATATTGTATATTGGACTGTGTTATGTTTGATGCATCCGTGGTTGCATGCATGACTGGTTGGTATGAAAATGAATTTGAAATTGAAATAATTTCATAGCCATTTTGAACAACTTTCTCACAGCAATTTTCATGTATTTTATTATTGTATTGGTTTGGAACATGTATTGCAATTACTGTTATTATTGCCTAATGTGGATAACTACTTTATAATTGTCACAGTTTGAAACTATGTACAGGTATTGTAATTTTATAATACATAAGCAGACAAGTCCAGTGTTGCATATGCAACAATATGGATGAAAATAAATAAATAAATAAATAAACAAATAAATAAATATACATGCATATATATGGCCATCCCCTTACTTATGTCATATCAATTTATCTACACATATGATGTTTGCCTTACCCCTCCCTCCCCAAACCAAATATATTATGGCATGTTTGAAAATTCACGTATACAATTCTGAAGGTGTTGTTGAGTTGCTCAAGTCCCATGATCAGGAGCTCATACTCGACCACTAAGTAGAAATTTGGAAGCCAAGCACCCTGGATGGATCTCAGGAAGCTGAGGAACTTGAGTCTGGCCTAAGGAGAGGACCATGACTGTTTCACTGATGCTGGCATCAAAGTGTTTGAGGACAATGACCTGAACAAGAAGTAAGCAGCAACAATTACAGAAGGGCTTATGAGGATGCCTACTTACAATGAGAAAATTCTGAAGGGGAAGGAATTTTTGTCTTGCTGCATGTCAAGGCTTGATTTATTCAAGTTGTCTATAGGAACTCATGCATCACCACCTGTACTGTTGGATGTTGGAGATCATGACCCAGATGACATGCTGACAGTTCAGGACAAAATGCCTCATCCATAAACTTGCATTTCTTCATCATTCCATATTTTTCAGTAAATTTTTCATAAGTGTATTTTCTCTTTGTCAAAGTAAATTGCCTTAAATGACCCTTCCCATTACAACCTTACATTTATTGGAAAAGCTGTCTCAATTTATGTCATCTTGACTAATGTTGCTGGTTTCAGAACCATCCTACAACATAACTTCAGGGGATGAAAGATTTACGAGAAGACACAGTACTGTTTACAGAATACACACACACAAACACACATACAGCTGGACTGACAAATTTAAGAGATGACACAACAACACAACACTGTTTACAGAACTCTAACATGTGACAGCAGAAGTGTTGATTCAGCACTAACAGACTGTTGCAAGAGAATAAAGACTATGTCCTATGTGACATAAAAAGGTGATGAGACAGGTTTATTTTCAATCTACAACCTAGTTAAAGTCTTACTTTTCGTGGAGACCCCTTCCATGGTGGAACCAAATCAGAATAGTGGAATGTACAGCTATGTGTATGTAATGCTGATGACAGTGACGACTACCACCACTTGATAACTTTCAAATACAGTAGTCCATGTTGTTGTATCCCGAGTGTGATGGTAGAAGTCAGGTACGCCGGTGTTGACCGAGCGACTGGTTCCTGAGGGATGCTGGTTCAAGGTTCGTATTGAACACTTAAGAATTGATATTCAAGACTCCAACCACACTTTTGATGAGTAAATGATGTAGGTTTATTGTAGTTAATTAATCGGAGAATACCATAAAATAACTGATGTAGTGCGTTGGGGTGATAATGATGCAACGCACTGTTAATTAAGTTGTAATACCGCTAGAAGGGAGAACAAAGAATTTGGCTTTGTGATCAGACAGAGATTCCTGTAGCATGCGATGAACCAAAATGTCCCCCGAGGCGTCCCAATCCCTAGATTAAGTAGCATCGGAATTTGGGCGGCATATGACGTCATAGGGTGTGCGTTACTACCAAATATGGTCACGAGTCCCCAAAAAAATACAAACAGGACAGCGTCTGTCCACATGGAACGTCTCAATCAACAACCCCAAAAAAGGGTTAAAACAAGCGGGGTAAACAAAAAATTCTCCCTAAGAACAGGTGTGTAATGGGCGCATGTGTATCGTTTTATTGTGGTGAGTGACAAGGTCCATACACACACACACCCTGCCTTTTAAAACCATAGCTGGGAATAAGTGGTCGCTTGGCCAGATTAAAGTCACCAGACGGGACAATGTTGCTTTAAGAAAGTTAAAAACTAGCAGCAGAATATGAAGCTAATACAAATTCCAGATAACCAGCACAATATTTAAAGACTGCCTTCAAAAACTAGACAAAAAAGTAGGTGCTAAAAATCGTAAAATTCTGCTTTTCATTGAACAGCATGCTGCTTATTCACAGCACATCACATTTCTCAGGAGCATAAAGGTTGCATTTTTCCCAGGTAACTGCACCAGCTAGCTACAGCCATTAGATTTAGGACTTGTCCATGCACTCAAGTATAATTATAGGAGGATGTTCATATGAAAAACTCTTGCCATAATAGATGGCAGTATGCTCCAAGATGCTTCATGTAGAAATCAGATATACCATCTGCTATGCATCTTACAGCAGAAGCCTGGACATTGATAACTCTGAACACTATCAAGAACTGTTTTAAAAGTGTGATTTTCCAGTAGATCATGCTACAGCAATTATGACAATGCACTGAAACTTTCTGCAGATGACAAAAATGACTGGCATAGTTGTATAACCTTGTGGAGGATACTCTGGGGGCTGCACGACATATATCACTAATTTCAAGTTTTGATGAGCCCAGAGTGTAACTCAGGTGTTAGACTAGTAGTTAACCAGGCCAGGAGAGGAAGAAGAGGAAGTGGCAAAACATTCAGTAACAATTTTGGATGCCCTGAAAACACTACATGTGGCCAGAAGTCACATGGGACAATTTGATATTGCTCCTGTTGTGTAAAAAGGGGACAACCCACAAAATATCAATTGTACAGGAGAAGCAAGAAGGTAGCTCAGGTTTACATATGACAAATAGTTTAAGAGTTAGGATACCACCAACCTATCTTGGTTACTCTTGAAGATGGAGTTGCCTTTTTTACATATCACAGAGGACCGCTGGTTGATTATTCACTACACATAACCAATTCAACTCAAAGTGTCAGTTGGCCCATTTTTACAAAACAGGGGCGATATGAAGGATAGTATTATTATAATGAACTACAAAAGTGAAAATGAATTCTAGAGATTGAGAGCTACAGAAAATAAAAAACAAATATTTACTGACAGGTACCATAAATAAATACTGCTGATTACTGCAAAGTATGTGAGAATGTCTGATGTAGGTATGCAGCCATCATAGTGTTGCGTGTGAGATCACGTTTTTATAACACTGTGAGGAAGTTGTTCCGAATTTACATACATGTACCATGTTGTATTTACATTGTAAAATGTCCAAAAGCTCCTAATTTAAATGGTCTGCCCAAGTCTTTTGTTATAGAGTAACCCACTTTTTCTATAGTCTGTAAGTCTAATTTTTCTGGATTCACACTTTCCCAAATTTGAAACAATATATAGGTGGTCACCAAAAATGAAGAACTTGGATTTTATTGTATATACAACGAAATCATGAACCAAACAGTGCCACCAGCTGCAAGAAATTTTACCTGGGACTCCATGCTTCATTCCCATTCTACAACTTTCACTTTTCCACACATTTTCTGTTCACATATTCAACTATCTGTTCATTAATACATTCTTATTATTATTATGCTATTTTGTCTTTACAAAGCATTTTAAAACAAAATGCCAATTGCATTGATGGAGATTACAATCTTCTGGGATGTTAGAATATGCTGATTGTTACACAGTTACTGATGTTTCAGAGAAGCAAGCAGCCTCCACATTCAGGGTCTTGCTAGCAGCCACACAAACAAAAAACCCAAAAGTAAGCATGTAGACTTGCATGAAGTACAAACAATTGTCCCTTGGTCCAGAAGTAATTCCTGCATACAAACTGTATCCCTAGCTATGGTACAGAACACAACTATAATGGGAATTGTGCAATGCTAATAAATTTCATGCCTTGGTAGGGTGCTTTGATGTGGCCATGATTAGCACTCTTGTCCCAAATGACAATATTCCCAGTGCTTTTTTCATATTATTGTTGCTTTCCTGAAAATGTATGCATAAATCAAAAAGGCTTAAATAAAAAATGATATTCCCATAAGAAACAATTGCATAGGTAGGGGTTAGGGGCAATCATATCAATGTCACAGCCTATTCATATGCGCTATATGTACATTTATTTATTAACTGCTGCTGTGTTACTGATATTAATATAGAAATAAACAATTAATACCAATTTTTAGCCTATGTAAATCGAAAAAGAATTGTAAACAACTTGTGTACACTTGTCACAAATGACATGTGTTCCAATATCTTCACTGTCATGGATGACTAAATTTACTCCCACAGCCTTTACAACTCAGACTATTCATTACCATTGTTAAGATTCTTATTGCAGTTAGGATTTTGGTTGTGCCAATTTAATATAGGTAGGTATAGTGATGGTATTATTCATCATCATTTCCAATTTCTGTTCCAGCCCAGTTCATAGATATTAGGCTTGTCAGATCTGGTAGTTTCCATGTCATCACTGTAATAGACATTCTGTCATTGTGTCAGTTTTTTTTTTGTTCCATGATTGGGTGTGTCATTGTGGCATTTATAGGAAAGGCAAAAACAGACTAAAATCAAATAAACAAGCCAAAAGGCATTAAGCCAAAAATGCGTAAAACAAACAGGCATAAAACAAGGCTCGGGTTATGTCTGTTGTGGGAGGGGGGAGACTGGGATGTTCTGAACCCAGAGTTGCTCAGTCATCTAGGCTAAAGGCCTTTGTGACCTGTGGGGATGAAGGGTGTCACATTGGTTGAAGACCTTTATGAGCTGGAGGGATGGAAGATGATTACCATCTTGCAACTATACCCTGGTATTCACAACACAACTGAGAAAAATCACAGACTACCAAATTCAAGTTCAAGTTCCCACAATATGGGGTTTCCCACACCTGCTAACTTTGACTTGAAACCCTTCATTAGTGACCTGATGTGGTCAGCAAAAATTGGAACTTCCAAATCCTTGTAAATTTCCTTGTTACTAATGTATGAGTAGGAATGTGCATCAATCACAAAGTTAGCACACTTGCGTTGTAACACCTGCAGATTCCTAATGTGGGTGTGGGTGATGGACCACCAGATAAGGTATACATAGTCCACCAGAGGATGCATGAGCTGCTCATAAAACAGAACAGTTTTTTGGATGGACAGGCCACTTCTATTAAGGCAAGGGCCTAGCATTCCCAGCCTCTGTGCTGCCCTCTTCTGACCTGATTTATATGAACAAAACAGGTCAGCCATGCATCAAGAGTCACCCCCAGAAAATTAGCAGTATAGACTCAGTGCACTGGCTGTCCAAAAACTGTACCGACCGGAGCTTTCAGACATGCCTTGCAGTCTGAACAAAGAGCACCACAGTGTTCTTTGAGACACTGATGGCAATCCTGCAGTCATATAACCAGTGCCCAAGGTGCTGAGATAATTCTGCAGGTAGCCAACGAGTGGCTACTGCTTGTGGAACATGGCTGGGTTGGCCCTGTCATCTTCATGGAGTGCAAATTCAATTTAATCAGAAGGTGCTGGCATACATTTCACATACAGGCCTAAGAAACAGTGAAAAAATCACAAAAAACCAATCAAGCTTACATGCTACAGCAAGATGATGTGGTTGAGTAGATCATCGGCAGTGTTTTCCAGTTTACTCACAGACAGGCCAACATTATTTCCGTAAGTCAAGTTTGGAACTGAAGATGATAAGCTTGTAGAGGCAACTTTAATTCTCTATTGTGTCAAAGTGCCATGCAGTGTCTGCATCAGAACTCAAAGTGCTCATAATGCAGTGTCCCATGCTTACTTACTTCACTTGGGATTCTCGTGAGTACGGGTTTTCAAAACAACTACCAGTAGTGTCAAGGAGACATATGGATTGGTAGGACAGCATAGGGGGCTTCAGTACTGAGTTCAAGTGGGACTGCTTCCATGTCTGTGGGAGATACTGCCTGTAGAGGACAACATTAAACCCTTTGTGAGAAATGTCATTTCTCAATTGGGTAGATGTTTCAGACTCTAAATGGTTTAATGTTTGTAGTATGGCTCCACTGGTTAATTCTCCACTCCTTCAGACATTAGGTTATCAACCACAGGAGGCAACAGACCTGGCCTTCTGAGTCACATCCCTGGTGACTTGTCACTTCTTCCTTAGCCAGTACTACAGGCATATTTGGTCCTCAGCACTAGCAGCCATATAAGGCGACAGGTAGCCATACACACAATTAGGAGTTGATAATGCTAAGGTCTCATGGATGACACTGGTCCATCACCTTCTCCTCATTAATGGACTTGTTGACTGGCATTTCATCAGGTATTGCCAAATTTTCCAGGATTCTGTCTTTGAGGAAGTCTGGAATGTGGCCCAGTCTGCAAGCTCAAAACTGGGATGGCTTAGAGGGATTTAAAAATATGATTGATGTGTACTGTTGACAGGACTAGCAAGTGAACTGAGTTGAGTATGAAGCAGATGGTAGGATGCAAATGTAGGATGATACCTTTTGGCTATGAATATATCAAGTACATGAGTGATGTATTTGGTGGGAGTGTCCAGTCACTTTTTTTTAACTGTCATGCAGTTCATCTTCAGTGACATCAAGACCCAGATGGGGCTCATGACCAGATCTTGTTAACAAGAGGGTCTGGTTTTTCCAGTTGTTGTTGGTGATGAGAGGTTGTGTCTGTCCTATGTCTATTATCTTCATCCTTGCCAATTATATACAATGGAAATCTTCATGCCTTAGTTACAGTAAGTATGTAGATTGTTGAATGGTTTCTCAATATAAGGTTAACTGCCCATTTCCATTACTTCTTAAAATAACTTGATTTTTCATGAAATAATAGACTACACACTTTAAGAATAATGTATACATAACCAAACAATAATCACAAGGAGATTGCAGAAATGGACTCCATTGGTATGTAATGAAAATCAGTTAAAAAGCATTATATGCATGATACCAAATAATAGTATCAAAATTTGAAGTAGAAACATAACACAACATGCCAACTTAACACAATGTCACATAAATATAAAATGAAAATGTCAACATTCAAAATTACAGTAATGAGAATGAAGAAATATTATAAAGAGTAAAAATATAAATAGGGCACAATTCCTTTAATCTGAAAACCAAGAATTTGGTAACCCAATGCTTGAGGACAGTATTAGGAATGTAAGACATGCTTTTTTCCAGAAAAAGCTATATCAATGAAACCGGCCCAAAAGTGTCTGTAGGTCAAGTGATTTAGTAACAGCTGATCCCTTGTCTATTACTCCATCAACTTTGTCTGCTACAAAGGCACAGGAGATGACCCTGAACCAACCCATGAAGGAGATACCTAAATTAAATACTCCTCACATTGAATGTACAGCCCAAGTATAGGAGAAGCACCAAAAATGACCTGTCCAGACTTAGGTTGGTATAGCTAATGTCTGACAATCCAGAATATTTGATAATTCAGCACCCAGCCTCCTGTACAATGGGCTCCAGGTAAAGCAGCAGGCATGGTGTTGACCACCCACCGCAGCTAATGCCAAGGTTAAAGGAAGACTAGAGTTATAACTCTGCTAACCCTATGGATTTTCTTGGCCTGTTATAGGTTAAACTTCACCTTCACCTTGATAATTCAGCACCTGTTCAGTCCCATGCAAGAAGGATTAAAATAATTTTGCTGCACATGGAGCAGTAATAAAAGAAATATCTGATCTTATTTAATCAGAAAATATTTTTTGAGAAGTAAAAAAATATGACTCCGGTAAGAAAGATCCACTAAATTTTAACATCAACTATGCCTATGTAACATCACATAAGGAGCAATGCTTAATTATGGTAGTGACATTTGGAATTTAGAGCAAAAGGAACTCCAGAAGTATCTTTTTTAAATGTGTCTTTGTGATTAAAGGAGTTGAAATACATTAGACCACAAAATAATTTTGACATTATGAACATACACTTGGGTGAACTCTTGTACTGTGCAGTCAGAATTTACACTGTTTCTGAAACTCTGTGTATGTATCTTGAGCCCACAAAATTAAATTTTAACTTCAGAAGGTACAAAAAATGTTCAAACAGTCTCATGCTACATGAATATAAAGACAAAACAGTCTCTCTACCTGACAGTTGTAGTGGAAGATGTTCCTTCGTTGTAAGCAGGACATTGCGCCAGTCACCATTACTTACATTCCAGTTGCAACCTCCATCCAAAGGAGTGCATTCTTCCATATTAACTCCAACATAGGAGCCTAACAAAATCAATGAGGACAGATTGTAATATTTATAGATGAAATTTTCAACAAGTGTACAATTTCAGTGCAGATCCAATTTCAAGATCTCAGAGTTAAATTTATCCCATATAAAGTTTCATTCAGTTCACTTCTCACATGCATTATTCCCGACGTCAAATATTAATCGAAATTTTTACTGCCCCTTATCTTTATTAACATTTGGTGATACTGTTGTGTATTATGTGAGGCTATCCTTAAGTATATAGTGAAACTTACTTAACGTTGTGTCATTAGGCAACAGAATAGGCAAACCCCGAGCATTCGTCATGGCATGTATTTCAGTTGTTCCTCTTTCACCAATTGTTCTGAAGTCTGGAAACTCTGAAAAGCATAACATCACACACAAAGAATACAGGGTAAGCCAAGATGTACCACAGAAAAGTATTTTTGAAATATTTTATTATCTTCAATGCAGGCCTGTCAAATGTGAACAAGAGGGCTTTATGATGTGGCCCAACCATGTTTTTATATTTACAAAGTTTTAGTGTCCGTGTTTCAGAACACAACAGCAAACATTTTTGTATTGCATCCTGCATGTGTTTGCATATGCGCGAGCAAGTACAAGCATGTGTGTAGTTACACACAAATACACACGCACACTTTTAAAACATACAGACTTATTATTTGAATAAAGGTTGACCAACTAGATGACACTTGCTTTATTATCTACTGCTCAACATGTTTCAGACGTTAATACATCCATCTTCAGGAGCTTGTGACTACTTGTTGCGTTGTGTAGGCTGTAATTCAAATATCAAGATGATGCACGGTCCAATACGCATAAGATACAGACTTATTATTTGCATAATATACCCAAAAAATAGTTTTGAATTAAATAATATGAGTATTGTCAGTGCCTGAGTTTTTGTATTTAAAACTTGACACATAAAAAACATCAAGAGAATGTGACCTTATCTGTTGAAACCCAAGATGTGTGACCAAATTGGCTCGCAACCTGTTCTGAGTTTGACAGGCCTGCTTTATTTTGATATAAAAATATGTTAATTACCTCTATCAGAGCATTCACTTACAGCACTTATCAGCACAGTCTGATCACGTAACATTCTTTCTGCTTGAATTTTATATATGACATGTGTCCATTCATCTGGTTCAACTTCCAGTATAAACTGTTGTGTAGTCATAGTAGTCACCTGAAAAATGTGCACTTTTTATGTTTTACACTGTAAAAGGATACAATTTATTAAAAACAAATTCAATTAATCCTGTTTCACTGAGTTATATAATTGTATTCAAGATGGCGGACATAGAAGTTAGTGGTGAATGTTCCTCTCATATTTCGGAGAAAAGTAAAGGTAATAATGATATGACTATCTGTAAAAAGTGCAGTGAATAAGAAACTCAACTAAAAGAAGCTCTGGACGAACTTATTTCTATGCGAATGAACAACGAGTTTCTTCAAAAGGAATTGCTTCCATAAGCGACCCCTAAGAGCACATGGGGGATTGAACCAGGCTCTAATGGAAATGATGTAAAACCCTTTGAAAATGGACCATCGAAACATTCATCAAAGTTGAGTTTCTCCGAAGTGGCAGCAGCTGGTGATAAATGGATTCCAGTAGTACACAGCTTCAACAAAAAGAAGAAAATGACTATGGTATCAGCAATGGCAACATGTCTTCAAATCGCTTCACACCGCTGACTAACCTCAGTGAGAACCAAACTGTCGAGATAAATCCAAGGAATAGTTGTGAGTGGTCATCAGCAAAAAATTCCATGAAAAAAAAATTATTCAACCTAGTGCCGGCAATAAAATACCCACTATAATTAATGGAAGAGTCACGAATGTTGAAACCAAGAAGCCTTCATCATCACTAAAGAACTCATCATGTGTTCCTGGTAACAAGACCAACAGATATGATCATAAATTGAAAATAACTGGTGATAGTCACCTTAAAGTATCAGCTGCAAGAATAAGTCAGTATCTAAACACAAAATTTGAGGTATGCAGCTTCACCAAACCTGGTGCATGTACTAACCAAACAGTTCACTCCCAGAAAATGGAATTTATGTCCCTAGGAAGGAAGGATGCAATTGTTATAAATGGAGGTACAAGTGATATTGGTAACAATAGTACTAAAAGAAATGAGACTTTAGTAATGATGACTTAATTTATGCAGAAGTACAATAACACCAATATGGTATTTGTAAATATTCCCCAGAGACATGATCTTGCAAAGGACTCTAGTACAAACTTTGAAATTCAGACATTCAGCGCCAAACTAAGCAAACTTGCAACACTGTTCAGTCATGTTACATTAGTCAAAATAGACTTTAACAGGAAATATTACACTAAACATGGTTTGCACTTAAATAATGCTGGAAAAGAGTGGCTTGCTAAACTGATTGCCTCCCAAACTGACAAGCTCGTAAGTGACAGCAACAAAACTGAACCCATAATTGCCCTTAATTGGAAGGAAGAGACAACTAATCTGAGCATCAATGTAACTGATAATCATAAGCCCAGCCTGATGGTAAATGAAGATGATTTCTCAAAAGTACTGATCTCACCAATTCAGATTCACAATAAAGCAATAACAAAGATAGTGAGTTACTATGCAAGAATTCAAGTAGGCAGAAAAAAGCTCTTGTCACTAGAAGTAAGGATTTTTTATGGCAACTGTAACTATAAATAGGCCAAAGAACCTATCCTCTAGGTAACCAAGTATTAATAGTACAGAACAAGTACATAAATCTCGGCTTTTAACAAATCTAAATATTAATAAAATATTTCCTGTACCCAGACATGATGTTACTAATAAGAATGGTGATACAAACAACCTATTTAAGATTTATCACCAAAATATATGGGGACTAAAAGGTAAAACAAATTAAATTATGCTTTCATTACTTACAGAGGCACCTCACTTGATCTGCCTGACTGCGCATCATTTAAAAAATTACAAAATAGATGCTACACCCATTTCTAATTACAAACTAGGTACAAAATAAGGCAAAAGAAATTGGAAACTGGCGGTGTTTGTGTATATATATATATATATATATATATATCCAAGAAGCATTAAAATTCACAAACATTAGCCTGCCAAAACACTGTAAGGAATGGGATATTGAAATTACTGCTGTTCAACTAAAACTTAAAGAAAAAAATGTGATTATATTCTGTGTGTATAGGGCTCCATTCTGAGATTTTGATTACTTTCTAAATAAACTTGATTACATATTCAACTCCCTTCATACCTATAAAACCGAATTTATAAAACATGGCAATATAAATATAAACTATTTAGGAACTAATAACAAAAAGGAACAACTACATTACCTGTTAGGCACTTATAATTTAATAAGTACTGTGTATTTCCCCATGAGAACAGCCAACAATTCAGCCACCTTGATGGATAACATCTTTATTGACAACAGAAGACATTATACTATAAAACCATATATAAATGGATTATCTGACCATGATGCCCAACTCATAATACTAAAGAAATTCCTCCTACCATTTAGTAACATTGAACCTTCTTACATCAGAAACATTAATAAAAACACCATAGCTGAATTCCAACTTCAACTAAGCTGGGAGCAATGGGACAATATACTTGGGAATAACAATGTTAATGATATGTTTAATAATTTTCTCAATACATAACTGAGGTGTTATTACTCTAGCTTTTTGAAAAAAGAAATTAAACCTAATGCCACAGATAATCATTGGATAACAAAAGGGATAAAAATTTCATGTAAAAAAAAGGAATTTTTAAATTGTGTAGATGCAGTAATGATTTAAACCTCAAAATATATTACAAAAGGGACTGCACAGTACAGTCTAAAGTAATTCTTACTGCAAAAAAACCACATTATAACAAAATCATTCTTGGTTCTAAGAACAAAATAAAAAGTACATGGAAAATAATAAATGAAGAAAAAGGGAAAACAAAAAGCAGTATTGACATCCAATCTTTAGTAATAAACAATAATGTAATAATGAATCAGAATAAAATTGCAAATGTTTTTAACAACTACTTTATATCAATAGCAGACATAGTCAATTTAGACAAAAGCAAACATATAAATACAAGCATGACTAATCCAATTATCTATCTAACAAACAATTTTAGAAGACACTTTGCAAAAACAATTTGGGTGGTATGTCTCTATTTACGAAATTGAAGAAATTATTAAGTCATTAAGGACTAAAAATACATGTGGGTATGATGAAATTTCTAATCGCATTATAAAACTAACTGCACCATTTATAATTTCGCCATTAACATACACATGTAATGCAGCTCTTAGTACTGGTGCTTTTCCTGATAGATTAAAATATGCTGTAGTCAAGCCAATCTTTAAAAAGGAAACAAACAGGAAATCTCCAATTACAGATTGATATCTTTATTAACTTCCTTCTCCAAGATTATTGAAAAACTCATTTATGCTAGACTCCATGCTCACATTGATATGAATAATATCTTGGTTCAGGAACAATATGGATTTCGGACTCACTCCTCAACTGAACAAGCTGCCTTCACTTTAATAAACAGTATCCTAACTGCTATGAACAACAATCAAATGGTGGGAGGTATATTTTGTGACCTGCAAAAAGCATTCAACTGTGTCAATCATAAAATATTACTAGAAAAGCTAGAGTTCTATGGAATTGAAGGGAAATTTAAAACATTAATTGAATCCTATTTAAGATACCAAAGAGTAGCTCTGAATAATATAAGCAGTAATAACAATTCGTCCAAATGGGAAGTGGTATAATGTGGCATGCTGCAAGGCTCAGTTCTTGGCCCTATGCTCTTCCTAATTTACACAAATGATTTACCTACAATAGTGAACAATGATAACAATATGGTACTCTTTGCAGATGATACCAGCATTATAATTACAGACACAAATTGAAGGGACTTTAATGTAAATGCTAATCAAACATTCAAAGATATAAACACCTGGTTTAAAGTCAATTTACTTACTTTAAATTTTAATAAAACTCAGTACTTAGAATTTAGAACTAAGAATTATTATAATGTTAATAAACAAATTAAATATGATCAGGAATGTATAACCAGCGCCTCTAAGATTAAATTTCTTGGATTAACTATAGATGACACCTTATTCTGGACACAACACACAGAACAGGTACTCAACAAAATGTGCACTGCATGCTATGCACTGAGGAACATAAAACATATAGTACCAATAGACATGCTAAGAGTAATCTATTTCGCTCATATACACTCTATTATAAGCTATGATATAATTTTTTGGGGTAGCTCCTCCTATGCCAATGAGGTATTTATACTCAAAAAGAAAATTACCAGAATTATAACTAACACTAGACTTAGAGATACTTGCAGGGAAGTTTTCAAGAGTATGGAAAAAATGATGTTATATTCTCAGTACATATATTCATTAGTTTTATACACAATGAATAATAAACACCTATTTGATACAAATAACGAAATTCATAAATATAAAACTAGTAATAACAATAATTTACACCTTACAATAGCTAACTTATCAAAATTCAATAAAGGAGCTTATATATAAGGTATAAATGTTTTTAAGCACCTTCCTCAGTATATTAGAGCTTTGCCTAATGGTCATAAATATTTTAAATCCACATTAAAGAGGTTCTTGTATCATCATTCTTTCTACTCAATGAATAAATATTATGAATATAAGGAAGATAGAAGAATATAAACCTTAAGAGGCTGATTCACTGATACATTATTTTAACCCTGTTAATAGTATACGATACTGATAAAAACACATGGAGGGTACCGGGGAGATAAAATACCCGGGGCAGACCAAAACCAGTACCACTGCCGTGCAGTTGACAGAGGGATCTGTAAAGGCTAGAGGAAGAAAACCTCGAAAACGAATCACCTGGTCCTCCAGGTTGGGGGTTATGCGAAGGGCCAGCTAACCATCCACGGAAAATTTTCTCAAGCTAAAGATTCTCAATGAAGGAATAGAACAGGATGGCTTAATGGATGTAGATGAAAGCAAGTACAAAGGAATATGAGTAACAAATTGCATATGGGCACTTGGAACGCGAACACTACTCAAACCTGGTAAAATGCAAGAACTTGCAGAGGAACTGGCCAAGGCACAACTCAAAATAGTAGCAATCCAAGAAATGAGATGTCCCGGAACTGGGCAAATAAAGTAAAAAGACTTCTCCATGTATTACAGTGGAACCATAGATCAAATAAGTCAGGCGGGCACTGGCTTTATTCTCTTAGGGAGAATTGGGGAGAATGTCATTGGGTTTGAAGCAATAAATGAAAGACTTTGTAAGGTAAGATTAAAAAGCAAATACAACAATCTGACCCTGTTTAATATCTATGCTCCCACTGAAGACAAAACGGATGTAGAAAAAGAAAAGTTCTATGATGATCTCCAAACAGTACTGGATAGAACACCCAAAAGTGATACAGTAATAGTTTTGGGTGATGCAAACGCAAAACTAGGGAAGGAAGATGTTTATAATGAAATAAGTGGGAAGCATACTCCACATGAATTATTGAAAAGAAATGGTGAGATGCTACTAGAGTTTGCACTAGGAAATAACCTAAAAGTCATGAGCACCCAATTTCAACACAAGAAGATTCATAAAGGTACTTGGCTGGCCCCTGACCAAAGGACACTAAATCAAATAGATCATGTAATGATCAGCAATGAGAAGAAAGAACTTATGGAGGACGTTAGAACCATGAGAGGACCAAATATAGACTCAGATCACTATCTCCTTAAGATAACACTAAGACAAAAACTTCCAAAAGTATATATTAAGAAAAATAGAGGTTGGCGGGGATGTGGAATAAATCAAACCTCAAGAATCCAATAAAGTGCCTGGAATACAGACGAGCCTTATACACCAGACTGTCAAAACAAACACAACAGCAAGATGTAGAACAAGAATGGGAGCAGATTAGGATGGCAATTACAGAAGTAGCAAATGAAGTAATCCAAAAGCAAGATAAGAAACAGACAAGGGACAAGGACTTCCAGCTAGTGATTAAGAGTAAGAATGACGTGAGAAGAAAGTGGTTACAGCATAAAACCAGAACGAGTAGCAAATGGTATCATAAGAAAAAAATGAAGCAAAAAAAATTGTGAGCACTAAAGAAAAAAGAATGGATAAATGAGACAATTAGACAAATAGAAGAAAACCACAAGAAGAACGAATCAAGAAAATTCTTTACTGAGATCAAAAAACTTAAACAGCAGAATATAAGACTCCTGTTTATGTGTAAAGATGAAAACAGTACCGTCATCACTCAAACGAATCAAATCTTAAATAGATGGAAGGATTACTTCAGGACAATCCTGAACCTAGATACAGATAACTCCTTTAGTAACCATAGGGTACAGCCAATAACAAGT